>Ga0209232_1001048_pt1 | contig 15623 bp, 21 predicted proteins | sample ETNvirenome_2_60_FD_184066 | JGI IMG/M metagenome (GOLD analysis project Ga0209232, IMG submission 184066) | Marine viral communities from the Pacific Ocean - ETNP_2_60 (SPAdes) (version 2) | ecosystem: Environmental > Aquatic > Marine > Oceanic | place: Pacific Ocean | collected 2013-06-22
CGAACGATGCAGCCACCATAGCTAATTCAAAAACATACTGAATAGCGTCTTCTTCGTCTTCAAAATCGTCTTTGTGTTTATCTGTGTTAAATATCATTTATCACCCTTCATGCAAAAAAGCGCGAAGTGGGTGTCCACTACACGCGGTTAAAAAATGGGGCAGGGCAACAGGGTTAGCCTGTTCCGAGCATCCGGCTGAGACCCCTTATCACTAAAGGGTCATACCCCGAAAAGCCCCGCCTTTTGGCGCACGGACGGGAACGTGCTGTTTCAGGGATGGAGTTCCCTTGCCAACTCCGCCTTTGGGCACGAGGACGGAAACTCGCAAGGAGGGAGTGTGTAGTCTCCCTGCCCAAAAAAGTCCCAGCTTCGACCACACGGCTGGGGCGTGCCAACAGGCAGGAAATGCCTTGGTCTAATACGTCATCATCAAAGTGAGAAGAAAAGACAGTAGATAGATCGTCATAATTATACCTACGCCGATCAATATGCCTGTCTTCACCTCATCCTTACTCACCTACGTCTTGGTCTTTGTCCGTTACGACTGCGGTTAGCACTCTTGCTCTCTATCCGCACGCCGTCTTTGTTGCTACCACCCTTACTCAGCATCTTGTTGTGACTGACATCCTTACCCTCACGCTTGTCAGCTTTGCCATTCTTGTTGGCATCGCGTCCAGCCTTATCCATAGCACGCCGTGCACGCTGCCGCTCCATCCTAGCTTCGTGTGCGGGACTGCCAACTGGCGGGTTCTTCTGCTTCTTACGATCCGCTTTGTTCTTATACGGCATCAGTTCTTTCCGTTATGTGGGCACTCCAACACAGGGCACCATGCTTTGCACAATCCACTGGGGTTGGGGTTCCACGTATCGTTCTCAAAAGCTGTCTCCATGTCGCTGTACTTACCCAGCCACTTAGTCCACAACTTCTCCTCTTCCTTTATGGTGTAGCGATCTCGTATCAGATCATTGCTTACCACAAACAATAGCCCAGCCCGAACAGTCTCCACTTCGGGGTAGTGCTTGAAAGCCGCTAGAGCCATAAGTTCTAACTGGCCTTTGTCAGCGTATCTTGCCGACTTTCCTGTCTTGTAGTCAATAACCCAAGCTAATTTTTCTTCACTATTTAGTATCAATAAGTCTGCGATACCACGAAACCACACGTCACGAGCAAAGAAGCTACATGCTTCTAGGTCTTCGGTCAGCCCCATCTTGATCTCGCATAGCTTCTCGCCTTTCTTGGCGTTCAGTGCATCTAACATACCCTGTGCGTAGCTGAACCGTGGGTCAAGTTCACCACCGTCGCGGATGTATTCTTCCGCAGCTTCGTGAAAAGCTGTTCCATACAACGTAGCCTCAGACTCCTTGAACGGATACTGCTTGAGCACCTTCTCATGGTAGAACTGCTTAGGGCATTGCTGAAATGCCTTGATCTTACTGAACGACCACGGCGCTACGCTCATTTGTATAAGTTACTTTCCCACTGACACACCTCATTTATGTGCGTATGTCGAGTGGTGGGTTCTATCATGCCAACTTTAGTTACCCAACCTAACCGCCGCAAAGAGTTAACCATAGCTCCCCACACGTTATGGTGGTGGGGTTCCGACATGCCTTGCTCTCTACAGTAAGCGCATACTTTTCCACCCTCTACGAAGCGATTTCTAGCCAAATACCTAGCAGCGTGGTGGTAGTAGTTCTGTTTCCATTCGTCGGGTTCATTTTCACGAGCACGTACTATCTCTGATTCAATAAACTCGTGCCTATCCATATCTTCCTTCATTCACAGTCTCCATATGCTTTAGCCATACCGCTCTCACACTCCAGCGGCAATCCCTTCGCCCACTTGGGCACGTATCTCATACACTTCTCGACATACTTCTGGGCCTCTTCTGCTTCAGACTCAGGTACACATGCGATAACTGAGTCGTGCACTGTCAGCACCGCTCGGTACTTGTTGTTTATCAGCAACATCTGATCGCCTATCACACAACGTGCTAACGCTTGGCAGACGTTCTCTATCACCTTACCACCGTAGATCCGCGTCCGACCTTTGCGTGTCTTGTAGCTGTACTCTGTCCCCTGCGAGTTCTGCTCTCCCTTGAGATCCTCATAACGCATTAGGAGCTTAGACGGTAGACGTATAGCTTCCCGGTTTCCTATAACTTCGATCACATCTTTCTTACCAAACTGGTAAGTGTCACCGTTCGCCATACGGCTAACCATGTTCTGAGCTTCGCGCCACACATGACTAATCTTCCAGTTCGCATCACGGTATATGTTAATGATGCGCCTTGCCTCATCCAAATCTATCTCAGTTCCAAACGATTTCAATTGTGCTTGGAATTTCAACGCGCCCATGCCGTACCCAGCACCGAGGATCGTGGTCTTGCCAACGAACCGCTGGTCTTTAGACACTTGGTCTTCTTGTATACCGTAGATCCGTGCCGCCATCTTGACGTACACATCCTCTTTCTTACGGAATGCGTTTGTCAGGTCAGCCTGCCCCGCGAACCACGCCAGCACCCTCGCTTCAATCTGCGACGAGTCACAGTCTATGAGTGTGTATCCGTCAGGCGCGACGATGCTTCTCTTTAACATCTTACCGTTAGGCCCACGGCTGGGTAGGTTCTGTAGGTTGATCTTGTCATCCCCGCCCCACCTACCAGTGTGTGCCGCATAGTACCGCACAGGAACCGGCAGAGTGCCGCGACTTGAGATGTCAATGAACCGTTGCGTGCGTGTTTCTTCTAGGGTGCTCTTGTTACCTAGCCTCGCAGCCACTAACGCTTGTACGTTAGGGTTACTGTGCGTTACAAGGCTCTTGAAACCTTCGTCGGTCTTAGCGAATGCGTAGGCTTCTTTGCCTGTGGTAGTGCTGATTTTGGTGGGCGGCTCGACACCTTTAGACCTGAGTAGCTCGGCAAACTTGTCGTTACTCATCAGCTCTTTCTTGTCGGTCACGCCAGCATCAGATAACAACTTATCCTTATGCTTCTTGATCTCTTGCAAATGCTCTTGCAATAAACACGAATCTAGCTCTAACAGGGGATGTATGAACATACGCAGCGTGCAGTCGATGATCTTGAGTTCCTTCTTAGGAAATCCCTGCTTCAAGAACCTGCTGAACAGTCTGTAGGTAAGCTCCACGTCGTTGATGCAGTAATCACCGTAACTGTCTAACTCGTCATCAGTAAAGTCTTCGCGGCGTTTGTCTAGCGCGTTGAGTATCTCAGTGCCTTTAGCACCTATGTTGTATCTCTCTGCAAGTGCCTTGAGACTTCCACTAACCTCCACCCCATGTAAAGCACGGGCAATACACAGAGTATCAGCCCAAACGCGAGGACGAATATCAAAGAGCCAAGACAATATAGCGCCATCGAACATAGTGTTGTGAGCCAGTACCATGCTGTCGGCCCAGTTGAACTCGTCAAGGTACCCTTGAAGTTCCTCGCGTGTTCCAGAAGCCCATTCGGTAGCGCCATTGTTTACCTTTACCCCTACACCCACGATCTCGAAACGAGGGTCGCGGATGTATTCTTCGGTTGTCATTTTGGTCAGTGAGAAGTCCTTACTGTAGAACGTCTCAAAGTCCAAGGTTATAAGATCCACTACACTTACTCCCTCTCAGATATAGCCGTAACAATTTTATTCGTAGTGGTAGGTATGCGAACAATCGTGCCGCGATCATCTATGGCTTGGTACTGCGCTTCTTCTTCGTTCTTCGCTTTCACCGCCACTTGCGTCGAAACAGTTTCTTCGACAGTCACATAAAACAATTTGAGATCTGTACCTTCAGACATATCAGCCTCCTAGTCGCCTGATCTCAGCGTCGATGTAGAACTTGATCTTCTTAGCGTCACGTAACTCATCACTGTGAGACGATTCGCCGTAACGCATACACGCACGGAATATCTCACCGATCTGAGCGTTCATGTTCTTATACGAGATAAGATCCTGTAGCTCTTTCGCCCCAGCAGGTAACTCGTAATAGGATGCAGTGCTACCGTCACTCCGGCCTGCCAACGTCTGCATTATTGGTGGCTGTTGTGCATTGTCCGCCAGCTTTGTACCCAACGATGACCTTTTCTGTTCCGCTAATATCTCTTCTTTTAACTTGAGTTTCATAGTCGGCCTGCCATCAACGTATTCGATTCCGTTGTCCGACAGCGGTGTTTTATGTACCTGTGGTTTTGGAATGTAGTTCTTGGATCTAACCACAGGAGTTGTTTTACAGAACTCCTGCTTGATCGTCCAAGCATTCCCGTAGCTACACTTCGCCCACGCCGCAGCTTCTTTCGCTGTCGCTTCGGGGTTTTTCTTAAAATACCTACGCAGCTTTGCTGCCTTAGTCCCATTCGTCATCTCGGTCTCCTTTCGTTAAAAATCGAACGTCATCTGACGCTCATCCACTTCCCTTTCATTGAGGATGTCTGCCACTGTGTGCAGGTTGTCCTCGTTCACTACAGCAGCGATTCCACCCGCCGCTCTAATCTGGTTTATGTTCATGTCTTGCAGTGGCGTTGTCTTCCCCTTACCCGCCTTGCACTCAATACCAAAGAACTTACCGTTGTAGCACCCCACTATGTCCGGTACACCACTCCTACCGTAGCCTCCGGTTACAGGATAGAAGTAGTAAACACCTAACTTCTTTAGTGCTTCAGCCACCTTCTTCTTTACCTTTGCCTCTGGCGTCATTGCCATTACGCATCTCCTTTAACAAGTTAGTAACACTCGTCGTGAGTTTCTTCATCTCACGTTGGTTAGACGCAATAGCTTTGGACAGAAAAGAAAAGTCTTCACACATCTCGTCTGTCGCCTTTGCCATACGTTCAATCGAACGTAGGCTTGTCAGGATTTCTTCAAGGGACTGGTCATCCACCTCAAGCTCCACGCTTATCTTCGCCATCTGTTTCTCCTTGGGGACTGGTATCGGTGACCCGTCAAGCATAAACCCAAAAGCTATCTTCGCCTGATCGCAACCCTACTCCCTCTATCTCTGGCTGTTGTGGCTCCAACATATTCAGAACCGACAACTTGCTCATCAACTCGGTAGGTAGAGTCTCCGAACCACGATAGATACCTCCATGTGGTAAGTCAATACATTCTGTACCTAGACAGGTCACCTGCCATATGTCTTTGTCGAGTTCTACCTTTACATGGTAGATGGCCCCTTTATGAGTTAACTTGTTTTGACTACCTAGCGTGGTGGCTATGTCCTCGATCATGCGTAGCACCTCGAAGTGTTTAGCAGACATAAAACATATCCTCATCAACCTTCATACCAACACCGCTCACATAGTCACCCACAGGAGCCATGTTCAGCACGCTGACTTTACCGACCAGATCGCTGTACTTGTCGTCCGTAGAATTTTCCCAGTAGCGTGCGTGCAGGGCATCAGTCTGTATGCAGTCATAGCCAACGGTGTCGATGTGCAGGGTGTCCATGAACTGTGTTCCGTTAGGAATCTGCCCGATGTACACAAACGTAGGTTGACTGCCGATACCGCGCAAGTCTTCTGCCTCCTGCATGTAACGTGTCACGTCCAACACTTTAGACTTCACATCCAGATCAGCTATCTGGTGCACCATGTTCTTGAGCGCAATCAACGCACGCGATTTGCTGGACAGCCCCAGATACGCGGCCCCATCTTTCATTTTGGAATCAACCTCGTCTATCTGTGCGTCGCGCCCTTTGTCGTAAGCCTTGGAGTGAATCGAAGCCATCTCACGCACCGACCAAGGCGTTAACGCTGCCGCAGCTTTCTTGACGGCAGTAGCAAGGTTCCCACTCCCGTGCCTGTAATGCTCTTTGTTATCAGGACGGTACCTATTGTTCTCAATTGTACGGCTCTGGACATACCAGTTGTCAGTATCAAGCAATTTACCCCGTACAAACGGCTCGTGCGGGTAATAGACATGACAAGAGTTGCGCATGTTCCTACTGAACTGCACGTCACGCATCTTCTTACGCAGTGCCTTTTGAAAGCGTAGCAATTCCTCGCTGGGGTCTACGTCACGGTCAAATTCATTCATAGCACTGGTACGCACTAAGAACATATCGCTTGGTTTACTACTCCACATATCATTCTCCTTTCGTTGTTGTTACTAGACCGCACGCTTGGTTGGCCCAGCGATTGAAACTTGCACGCACTTTCTTAGCGTCCTCTGGCGTAGTAGCGTGGTTCATATCAGATTGTATCATAAACACAGTTAGTAGTGGCAACCGTAGTTCATGGTCACTTGTTGTGAGTATGTGTTGTACCTCGTCACCATTGTACCTGTTACTTGAAGCCCACTGTGAGCTAGTCATCACGTTGGCCTTGCGTAGCTGGTTCTTGGCATCGCGTACATACTCCCAGTCGCGTATAGGTAACATCTTTCCTACATTACACGCCCACTGCCAGAACTCGTCGAGGTGTGGCTTCAGTTCTTTCTTGCGTACTTTGTCCACACGCGACTTGGGGTTGACCGGCTTGAACTCAGGACTGATTAGCGTCCAGTCACCAAAATGAATATCGCCCACAGAGGCAGCATAGTCGGGTACTTTCGATTGACGTGCGAACACCAAATGCTTTTGGTCATCCTCACGCTGAAACTGCTCAAGCCAGTGCGCCGAGGACGCGCCAGCAGTAATGTAATCCCACTGCGCTGCATCGACTGACCGACTCTTGGGCAGGTAATACTTGGTGTAGTACGGCGCTCGGTCAGTCTGATTCACCACCGCGATGTACTGCCTGCCGCCAGCGTCGCCAAAGTATCGTAGACTTACAGGTAAGAACTCAGCCAGAAACTGATACCGGCTGGTATGCGCCCCGTCGCCCGTCCCATTGCGTACCTTGACCGTTTCTAGGTATGAGCCATCAGGTTGCACTTGGATGTCCCACACAATAGGCGACAGATTGCGTGTATCTGCAATCGACGTAGGTATCGGATCGCGCTGGTAGTAGTTGCGATTAAAGTCTGGGTCACCGTACCCACCGTCGCACAAGGCGTAGCAGGTAGGTGATAACTTAACAATGTGTTCCCACTTACGATCTCGTCTGTGAGCAGGACGTAGATCATCCTCCTTCTTGTGATGTTTGCTGACCAGTGGCTTGGTGTCGTTATACTTGCGCTCGACGTGCCAGAACGAGTCCATACCTTTTCTAAATCCGTATGCCATTACCTTTTCCTTACATGTTGCTTGATTGAATGTGCACGACCTTGCCCGTATCGGGAGTCGCACGCTTGTTGTCCAGAACACACCACAGAGTCGGGCACTTCCATGTACCCCAGTCACCGAACAGGTGACCATCGGTGAAGATGATCGTTGCTTGCGGCTTGATCTGATGTTGCTGCATGTACTCGACCACGCACTCAACATCGGTGCCGCCACCACCTTTGGGTCTGGTAGATTGAGCCAGCGTGTCTAGCTCGTGCGTAGCGTATGACTCGTCACCCACAACCTCGTCACCCCAGTACAGTAAGCGAACCTTATCGGGCTTGATCGTAGTGCAGATCGACTGAACCTCGGATAAGAACAAGGCCACCGCTTTGTCACTGATAGACCCTGACGTATCAATGGCAAGCACAAGCTCATCGACTCTCTCACTGATACCGCTAGGCAGATACACACCGGCACCAATGTATCGGCGGTTGGGACGTTTCCATGTGGAGTAGTCGTTACCCGTACAGGTTGTCTGGATGAACTCACGCAGTACCTCACGCCAGTTGACCTGCGGCTGCATAAGCTCATCGAACCTGCGGTTGCCGTTAGCACCCAGCTTGCCAGCCATCATGCTGCCCTGACGTATTGCCACGTCGATGTCTTTCTCAAGCTCTTTGATCTCATCGTCCGACAGCTTGTTGGCTTCTTCCCAATCATGCTCATCAAAGCCTTGGGCGGAAGACGTACCTTGTGGATTACTACCACCTGACCCGTTAGGTGGTTTGCCTCGTCCCTTCTGTTCTTCTCTCAACTTGTGGAAGATAGCAGCCGAGTCCATCCATGCCCCATCGGGCTTGCGGAACTTCTCGTCATACAAACCTTGGTACTTGCCGGTGGGCATCTTGGCGAACCCGTCTTCACGGTTGTCATCTATGATGGTGCCGTTGATGTAGTAGTCACATGCTTGGTTGGCTAGATCCGGGTCAATGTCGTACATCCACCTGTAAGTTGTTAGGTGACGTAGTAGCTTGTGACCCTCGTCTTCGTGCAGCGCAACAAAGCGAAGCTCGGCATCGGTCAGTGCATCGACCATCTCACGTCCGAACACCACATCGCGTCCGTTGGTACATGCGGTTGGTACGTCATTGCTGACAGTCTTGGTGCCGATCATAAGAACACCAGCCAGTGCGATGTATCTGTCGTGCGCCGTGATGTCCACGACTGCCTTGGCAATCCGCTGCTCGGCGGTCAGTTGTTGGTTTAGTGCTAACATGTTGTCTCCTTACACCTTGTCCGCTGCGAACATGTAGTTGTTGTTCATAGCCCACTGCGTGAACTGCTTGTTCTGCATGACCATAGACTGCTTGGTCTTGTTGTACTTACTGGCCCGAACACCGTTGGCAAACAGACTCTGGAACTCAGTGCCAAGGCGCAGCATGTAAGTCATCCACGCATCCATCCACTCACGCTCAATCGTTGACAGTGAACGGAACACCACCATGCAGGTAGCTGATGCCGATGTCGGTATCTTGGCGTTCTCTGGATCAGTCTTGATCGACTCCAATGTGGGTAGCTGGTCAGCCAGCTTGAGGAATGCCATGAAGTCCATAGCTGCGCGGGCACCGATAGTACCAATGAGTGCTGCTGTTAACGTGTCATCATCAAGCCCATCACGGTTCTGCAATATATCGCTCGCTGCATGCAGTGAACGTGGCGTACAGAACGCAGTCCGACCTGTTGCTTGTGGGTGAAAGATGTACTGGTTGTCATCTGGATTCGGCACATCACGGAAGTCTTGCATGACCTGCGGATTGTCTTTGACCCAGCCGAGTATCGTGTGATCGACACCGTTGCTGATGCCCCACTCCACCCAGTCCATAGCGTCGGGCTTCTTGGTCTCAACAACCGTCAGGCGATTCAGTTGGTGTGGCAGTAACAAGTCACCCACACCCTCACTGCCGAGGTTAGTCGTGGCGAACACAATAGAGTCGGGGTGCAGCGTGTAGCTGCCGATCTTGCGCTCCAGCATCAAACGCATCAGGGCGTTCTTCACTGCGGGGTTGGCCTTACCTAGCTCGTCGATCATCAGGATGATGGGCTTGTGGTTGTGCACGCCAAGCTCTTCGTTGGTCAGGTATGTCACATAGCCGGTGCCGTCATCCATCTTGGCGATGTTGGGTATCGTGATGTCACCCAAGTCCTTAGTCGTACCATCAAAGTAGCAGGGCATGTGGCTCGGCTTTGCCGCTGCGATCTCTGGCAGCATTGATGATTTACCAGAACCCATCGGCCCTTGGGCGAGGACTGTGCGGTGTGCACCAATACCCAAGATGAGGCTGACAGTCTGATCGTTACCCAGTGCGTACATTGCTTGTGCATAGCTCATGGCTATCTCCTTTCGTTGTGTTGTTGGTTTTGTGTATAAGTCATACACAAAGTTGGTTAGTGATAGGCGGTATTGCCCTGTTGTGTGTAACCATTATACATGGTATTTCGTGTTATGTCAAAGTACCCAACGCCCCTAGATGTCTAGGGACGGTAAGTTGCGGATAATATCTTTGACCTCCTGTTGCTTCTCAAGACGTAAGCTCTCGCTGTTCTTGAGCGCGTCAGTGTTCACACCGTATAGCGTGTTCTCCAATTGGTCAGCGATTGCGGTCATGCGAGTGTCGCCGGTCAGGTTGAAGTCACGCATCATGCGGATCAGATCAAGGGACGTATCGAACACACTGTCATACAGCTTGTTGTACTTCTGGTTGCCTTTGGCATCTAGCTCGTCTTTGGGTGATAGCTGACGCAACACCGTGTCGAGGTTTTTCTTGAGCCGTTGGTAGATGTCGTTGGATACGCCCTGTATCTGAGCACTGTAGAACTCGTCATACTCTTGCTTGAGCATTTCTTGCTGCTCGTTGGGTATGTCCAGAGCGAAGTGCCCAGACTCAGGTACCGGCTGCTTGGATAGCGACCACCCGAACTTCCTGCGTATCTCGTCAACCGGCGGGTACTCGTTGTGGTCAAACATGTTGCCTAGCTCTGCCATCGCAGTAGACGTGCGCCACTGGTACGCATCCTCGAAGAGTTTGTAGAGCCTCCAGAACTCTTGCTCCAAACCTGTCATGTGGTTGATGTAGTCAAAGAACACAGACGTTGGTATGAACCGTAGCCCCATGTCAGACCACGGTGCAGTCATGGCGTAGTGCTCGTTGCGTGCATTGCCCACAAACTTCTTGAGATCCTCAAGCTCGGTGCACCCAGCAAGCAGGTTCTTGTTGTAGTTGCCAGCCTTGGTAGACGCACCACTGTCACGAGCGACCTTGGCAGATGCTACCTTGTCCTTCTTGCGTGCTGTCCACACAGAGACATTGAGTTGAACCAGTATGCCGCCTGATCCGATGCTAGGTACGTTGGCTACGTTTGGTGTAGCGGTTAGTGCTTGTTCCATTGGGAACTCCTTTTCGTTGGTTTGTTAAAAGTTGCCTTCGGCTACCTGTAAGCAAGTTATGCCGTTGGATCGCCACATATCGACCACACGCTGGCGGTCATCTACTGCGTACAAGATGTTGCTCTTGTCCACGGTTTTCAGTATCTCGTTGAACATGTCCTGCTTGATGTCTTTGTCAGGGTCATGCCTACGGTTGTCAGGACGCATCATCAGGTAGGTGTCCAGATGAGCTTCGATAGACTCGCGGGTATAGCCCTCGTCTGCATAAAGATCATCGTGATACGAACCCTCGTAAGAGCACTTATCCAGTAAGAAGTTACGTGTAACCTCACGGTACTGCTCCATGCGTCCGGTGCAAAAGATGATCTGCTTGGCATCGCTCTCACACATCCACAGTAGATCCACTATCGGCTGGTTGGGGATGTCATACTTCATCGCTGCGTTGAAGGCATCAAAGTCTTTCTTCTTGCCGGTGACAAAGTGCCTTCGGTGTTCGATGTCAGCCAGTGTGCCGTCGATGTCAAAGATGACGGTTGGCACGTTATCAATCGGTTCGGGCAGGATAATCCTGTAGCTTTCGTTGCTGTCGTAACGAGAATTAACAAATGGCATTGCTGCTTCCTTATCGTTGGTTTGGTTTTGTGTATAAGTCATACACAAAGTTGGTTAGTGAACTGACACAAGCACCGCGCTTTTACGCAATGCCATGAGGTTGACGGTGCCATAGCGCGAACTGTCGAGATACTGAACATGGTTCTTGGTGTACACACGTTCAGGCATGTCGAGCAAACTGAACAGCGCATTGAGTCGGCGTTGTGTGGTGCGCGACGGTGCTAGTACCTTACGCCCGTTCACATCCTTCTCGTATCCGCCACAGGACACCCATAACTTCTTAACCCCATCTCGATTCGACATGGTGGCAATACGGTTGCCGAACAACAGTAGATCTAGGTTGCGAGTCTTGGGGTTGAACACGGACTGCGTGTTGCCCATTGATTTGGCATCGCCCCTGATGAACGTACCGATAACTTCTTTGTCTATCTTACGCATTACTCTTCTCCTCCAATGCTGAATTGATTACATGGTCTGTGGGCATGTTGCGCCGTGCCTCGTAGTGCAGTCGCTCGTGCTTAACAATGAACTTAGCAATCCTGTTCACGTCAGCTTCGGTGTAAGTTCTTTTCCTCTCGCACGCTGCGTCGAGCAGGTCATCCTTAAAAACTATGGTCATGGTTACGATCATGCCGATACCGGCAACGATCATTAGTGGGCCGCAGAAACTGAACACCCAGTGTGTCGGCAGATCCGTGGCGTAGTAGCTCCACGTTCCGTAGGCACCGCCCAAAAGAATGACGGCCCCCGCGAGGCTGAAGGACAAGAACTTGAGAAACGCGAGTAGGACTAGGAATAATGTTTTCATTGCTCGTCCCTTAAAGTGATTGTGTGTGCTACGCCATGCTCCTCGTATGCTCTCGCATAGGTGTTAATGGCTTTGCAGATTTCGTTGTAAGACTCGTTGGTGATCGCAAGCCTCCCGTTTTCCCGTATCGCCCAGAACCCTGATGGCTCCTTGGCTACGATTAACTCTCTTTCATCTGACATCGCTGTCTCCTGTTTTGTTGTTGGTTTTGTGTATAGGTCATACACAAAAAGTGAGTGAGTCGGGCAGGGATCTCCCCACCGACAAGAGATATTGTCTCACATATAACGTGTTATGTCAAGTAATGGTGTTTGGTGGTAGGACGTGTAATGTAGCGTAATGTAACGCAATGTAACACCGCGTGGGTCTGTAGGTCATTGAATCTAAAGTAAAATCCCAATATAGCTTTTTTGGGGAAATTGAATGGGTCTCAGCGTTTGTGTGAGGAGGAGGTTACATTCGCAAAAGAAGCCTTCTTTTTCCCACCCTATATATATATTTTTATAAAAAAGATACATTACATATAAATATAGAAAAATAGTCTTTTTCGCATAGTGCGTTCGTGCGATCTCGCGCCAGTTACCATTAGATACCACCAAACTAATGTAACATTTCGACCCTCAAAAAACGTTACATTAGGGGGACAAAGCGTTACAAACGATACAAAAGAAAGTTACATTACCCCGCACCTCTAATCTAGGAACTGGTTTCGTGGTAACGTGTTAGTTTGTGTATGATCTATACACAAAACGTATCACCTCATGGCGCACCTCTAATATAGGAACTGGTATCGAAAAATTCGAGACAAAAAAAAGCCCCCTTGCGGGGGCTTCGGTTGGTGGGTTGGTGGGTTACTTCTTGAGTCCTAGTGAACTCTCGATGGTAGGCGCTGGCTCTTTGTTATATGCCTCGATGGCTACAGCCATGATCTCAACAAAGCGTGCCTGTCCTGACAGATCATACTGTGCGACGGTGTTTAGCAGTTTAACTAACCGTGGGTCTCGAATCTGCGGGGGCAGCACTGAGGTTTTCACTTCGGTAGTGGTACCAGATTCGATCTCGGTATCGGTAGACACATTGCCAGTCTGGTTATCCTTACCCTTGGCAGTCTGCGCCTTGGGCGCTTTGTTCGGCTTTTCTACTTTAGGCACACCCAACATGCTGTTGACTGATCCGCGAAGATTAGCCATGCCAGTGCTGATACGGTTATCGGTAGTACGCTGCGCCTTAATGAAAGCCGCCAGCGCTTTTTTCTGCGCCGCGTTCACCGGCTTTTTATTGCCCGCGCATAGTTTTAGCTTGTGCGCCTTTACCGCGTCCCTATCCATCCCAAACAATTCCAGCGTGTTAAATCCGGCGAGGCCGACGGTACCGAATCGCTCGGTGTTAGCTAACACGTATCCGCGTTGTAGCGCATGAAATTTAGTGTTGTCGGCATACTGCGCCTTATTGAATGACAAATCGCCGGTATTAATCATGGGCCTTGCGCCCTTGGCCTTAATGTACTGAGCCGTCTTCGCCGACCATACTAGGCCCAGCAGATTAGCGCAGGCGTCCTTTTGACTGATAGCGCCAGACGCGAACGCCTGTGACTGTTCTTCGATTCCCGCAATGTTGTAGTTTGAGTTTGACATGTTGTCAGTTCCTATTTTGTTGATTTACGTTGACAGAATTGCCCGCCAACGCCCCAAATTATAACGCGATAACGTGTTACATGCAAGTAATCCGTGTCATATGGCGTTAAATAGTGGTTTTTTGTGTATAAATCATACACAAAACCGGCAAATCAGACCCTACCGCCCCCCTACCACCCGCGCACGTCTTGTGACTCCCGTGCATGCCTAGTATTACTAATACGCTCAAATAATCCCTATCTCCCTGAATTTGCCTACCTTTCTTGAGGCCGTTCCCTACTAATCTCCACACAGGAAACCCCCCACCCCAAAAATAAAAGTCCCCCTGAAAAAAATTTTTTGTACAGTTTTTTAGATTTTGGGTTTGAAACGTACCTTGTCCTTTTTGCCGCAAACCCACGTTTTTAAAGGGCTGTGCGGTTATTCGGGTTATTCATACCCCCCGGCACACCCGGCACGTAAATACTTGTAGAAAATTTGGTTACACAGAAACACCTACACTGAGGTGTCCGCAAAATCACATACATAGCGTTTCGGACTTTTCGGACTTTTCATTTGTTTGTCCTCCGTGGTTTTTGGTGTATATTCGCGCCAACGGCTACTAGCCAGCGATACAATCCGTGCCTATGACTTTGATCGTCGAACCTGAAATCGGTGTACCTCTTGTGGAAGACGTACCCAATGTAGATTTGAAGGAGCGTGCGGAGGCAGCGTGCAATACGGCGTTGCAATTAGCTGAACACGGATTAGATTTAGAGCCTACGGCAGAAGATGAAGACACCGCTGCGAGACTTGCTATCGCTTACGCTGACGATCCTGAAAAAACTTCTAAGAAGGTTACTGCAAAGAAGGCGGCGAAACTTACCCCTGCCTCTATTGTTCTAACCAACAACATCCTGCAAGAGTTTGGACATTCTGTTGCAGAAAGTGCAACGCAGATCAGATACCTAGTCACCAACAAACTGCTGTTGGAGTCAGAGAACGATGACCCACGCATACGCATACGTGCGCTGGAACTTCTGGGTAAGATCTCAGATGTAGGTTTGTTCGCGGAGAAGACAGAAGTCACGGTTACACATCAGTCTACGGAAGACCTACGTAACAAGTTACGAGGTAAGTTGGAGAAGCTGGTACAGCCTGTAGACGACATAGCAGAGGGCGACCACGAAGATGTAGTGCTTGATGGCTCAGTGTTGAATATAGAAGAGACATTCGGTCTTGAAGAATACGATGATTGAGGCCGTTCCCGACTTTAGCGAAGAAGAAGTCCAGAATATGCTGGATAACCTCGACGCTTTTTCTGATGACGAGGTTGTAGAGATAAATCGTATCGTCGATGAGCTTGCAGCACGGCGGGCTAACCAAGCGGCGTACGATGACCTCATAGAATTTTGCAAACGCATGCAGCCAGACTACATTGTGGGCAAACATCACCGCATGTTAGCTGACATGCTGATGGATATTGAGAAGGGTAGGAAGGATCGCATCTGCGTGAACATCCCACCACGCCACGGCAAGTCCCAACTTGTCTCTATTTTCTTCCCAGCATGGTTTTTAGGGCGGAATCCCGGCAAAAAAGTGATGATGGTGTCGCACACCACTGATCTGGCTGTGGATTTTGGTCGAAAAGTGCGAAATCTCATCTCTACAGACGCCTATCAGGCCATTTTCTCCACTGTACAGCTCGCCAGTGACTCAAAATCGGCTGGTAGATGGAACACCAACTCCGGCGGCGAGTATTATGCGTGTGGTGTTGGCTCTGCACTGGCTGGTCGTGGTGCTGACTTACTGTTAATTGACGACCCGCACTCAGAACAGGACGTAATCAACGGTAATTTTGCTGTTTTTGAGAAAGCATACGAGTGGTTCACGTTTGGAGCGCGTACTCGTCTGATGCCGGGAGGCCGTGTAGCCATAATTCAGACCCGATGGCACATGGATGACCTGACTGGGCGTGTTGTACGTGACATGACGCAGAAT
>Ga0209232_1001049_pt1 | contig 15622 bp, 19 predicted proteins | sample ETNvirenome_2_60_FD_184066 | JGI IMG/M metagenome (GOLD analysis project Ga0209232, IMG submission 184066) | Marine viral communities from the Pacific Ocean - ETNP_2_60 (SPAdes) (version 2) | ecosystem: Environmental > Aquatic > Marine > Oceanic | place: Pacific Ocean | collected 2013-06-22
GTAGCCAACTGGTCGAAGGTTTACGAAACTAAGAACTTAGGGATTGTAAGGATCACTAACGTTTCCAACCAAGATTAGAGGTAAATTATTATGCCATCTGTTTTTGAAGCTACTGCGGGCGCGGCTATCGGAGTCGGTTCAGATCAAACTGGATCTGTTACGCAGGCAACAAACAAAGGAACCGCTGTAACCCTTAATAAGGTTGCGGGTGTTGTAACGATGAACAACGCGGCTTTAGCTGCCGCCGCTGAAGTATCATTCACGGTCACAAACTCTGAATGTACAGCAAGCGATGTTGTCATTGTTAATCACGCATCTGCGGGAACCGCTGGAAGCTACTTAGTTCAGGCAAATACAATTGCGGCTGGATCTTTTAAGATTACAGTTTCAAACGTATCTGGCGGATCTTTAAGTGAAGCAATCGTTCTTAACTACCAAATCATTAAGGCTGGTTAATGGGATTGTTTGCTTTCAAGCGAATGAGGAAACAAGAAGCTGCCGTTGCGGTGGCTTCTATTCCTACTAAAACAAAAAAACGTAAATCAAAATTAAAGGTCGACAATGGCGATAACAATTACAGCAACAGCGGGAAGCGCGTCAGCAAATAGTTACATCACACTTACAGACGCAAATGCAATTGTAGATGGGCTTGTTGTTGATGATGACGTAGCAGCTTGGATTGCTGGTACTACAAGTGACGATTATAGAAATAGAGCTTTATTTACTGCGGCAGTTAGAATTGACCGCGAAAGATTTTTAGGGGCAAGGGCAACAGACACACAGGCTTTACAATGGCCTCGGACAGGAGTCAGAAAACCAGATACATACGTAAATACTTATGCTGTCGGATTTCCTTTTCGTATAACAACAGATTATTTTACAGATACAGAAATACCTGATCAAGTAAAAAAAGCGCAAGTAATATTGGCTGTTTATTTGAATAATAATAAGGATGGATTAGGATTAAGTGGACTTGAGGATTTCTCAAATGTTCAGGTTGGATCTGTGAACGTAACACCAAACTTTTATGGATCAGTTGGCGCTGATAGGGTTCCGCCATTATTTGAACGCTATTTCACAGGCTTGCGCATAAGTGGGCCAAACAACATTGCAATCAAAAGGAGTTAATCAATGTACAACGCAGATCCCGATTACACAATTGGCGGTGAGTTAATCACAGATACAGCCGCACATACTGGTAGGTTTAAAAGTATTTTCTTCAAAGAAGATACACAGGTCAATACGGCTTCGCATAATTATTCAGGAAATTCAATTAATTCTGAAACTTTTCTTGCGGGTCAAACAATTTACGGTTTGTTCACTAGCATCACATTATCAAGTGGCGCTTGTATCGCTTATAAAGTCTGATGGGTATATCTTCAGCGCTAAAAAAAGTTTTAACTAATAAAAAACTTTCTGCTGACGTTACTTTTAGGTCTGTTGCTGCTAGTGCATATAACACTACAACAGGTGTTATTTCAGAAACAAATACAGATACAGTAATTAGAGGTGTTTTAGAAGATATTAATTTACGAGAAGTAAATGAATTAATTGAAGCAACTGATAAAAAAATTCAAATTGCGGCAGCAAGCCTTTCTTCTACACCTACAACAAAAGACAAGGTAATTGTTGGATCTGTGACTTATTCAATAGTAAGAATTGAAACCAATCAGTTAGCTAACAATAAACTTACATTTGTTTGTTATTTAAGAACATGAGAAAAATTCGACTTGATCAAATTGGTGATTATTCTGAAAAGCAAATTAATACTTTGTTGTCGGCTGTTGTTTTGACTGCTGACCGTATAATTAAAGAGGGTTCACCTGTAGACACAGGAAGGCTTGCGGTTTCTTGGCAGATTGGACAAAATTCAGAGAATAGTTCACCCGCACCTGTAGGAAAATATGGATCAAAAGGCGTTGGAACTGTTGTAAGGTCGCCAAATACTTTAAATTATCAATTAGGACGCGAAAAATTTAAAAATAAATACATTATTCATAATAATGTTCCATATGCTGAACCTGTAATGATGGGAACAAGTTTACCTCCATCATGGGGAGGATCTTATAGAAGTAAAAATGGATTGCGTGCAAAACATCTTGATTTATTAGCTAAAGAAATTTCTGCTGAAGTTGATGATCTTTACAGACAAATAAGGGGTAAATAATGGCTGCAATTGATTTAAATACAGTAAGGGCAACGATTGAAGCGAGAGTCGCAACAGAACTTGCTAGCAGCCCCGCAATACCTGTTGTTTTTCATAATATGCCATTTGATAGCAATTCTGTAACAACCTTTGTTCAATGCCTTACAACCTTCGGTGAAGGTTCTTACTTAACGCAAGGTAACGCAACTGGTACAAATAGTGTTGTTGGAATTGTGGTCTTCAATATTTTTACATCACAGGGAATTGGTTCAGGCGATAATTACACAATTGGTAAAAGATTGCGTGACCTATATAATAGGATTACAGTTTCAGATGTTATCTTTGATTCACCTATTGGGCCAGAAGTTGTTTCTGCTAGTCCAGAAGGTCAATTTCAAACACAATTAAGAATGACATTTGAAATATTCGAGGAACTCTAATGATTGAAATTACAGAAGAAATGCTTGATGCTATTGAAGCTGTTAAAGGCAGACGAGAAGCAAACTATTGGGACAATTCATGTAAAAGATACATGGAAAAACAACAAGCTGAAAAAAAAGATGTAAAAAAGTCAGAAAAGAGTTAATATATTTATAAATCTTTCTTTTTATTGTTATGGCTGCTGTAAAAGGCGATGTTGGGCAAGTTAAATTTGATGATGCTGGTTCATCTGTTAACCCTGTACTAGGCACAAGATCGTGGTCTATGTCTATTACAAAAGATACTCAAGAAACTACCGTTCAAGGTGACACTTTCAAAAAATTTGTTGGTGGACTTATTGAAGGTGAAGGTTCTGCTGAATTAGTTTATGATGCTGCTGCAACTGGAGAAACTGCAACATTCATGGATGGTGCATTAACAACAGGTGACTTAGGTACGGCTGCCTTTGAACTTTTCCCAGATAGTTCTAGTGCAACTAAAAAAATTAGTTTTGATGGTCTTATTACAAGTTTTGAACACGCATCTTCTTTAGGTGATGTACAAACAATAAATATTACATTCAAGCCAAACGGAACTATTACTTCTGCTATTTAATTTTTAATATATGGCAAACGAAAGAACGGCAGACCTCATCATTAATGGTTTTAAAGATGAGATGACCACCAGACGTAAATACGAATTGAAAGATTCGTCAGGTAAAATTTTAGCTGAATTATATTTTGCACCAATAACTAGATTTGATAGACAAAAGGCTCAACAACTGGCTGGAACTGATGAAGCTTTAACAGTTTCAACGCAGTTACTTTGTAAGATGGCACAAAAAGAAGATGGGACACCAGCTTTTGATATGTCAGATGCTCCTATGTTACAAAGACAATTACCAGAAAAAATATTAAACGAACTAGAGTTATTTTTATTTGATCTAAATGTAGATATAGATTCAGCAAAAAACGAATAAAAGGGGATAATTGGCTAAATTTTGAATTTTTCCTAGCAACAGAACTTGGTAAGACTTTGTACGAATTAAGAAATTCATTAAGTGAACAAGAACTTATTTATTGGGCTGCATATTATGAAGTTAAATATGATAGAGAACAAAAAGAAATCCATCGTCAAAAATCAAAATCAAGGTAGTATATAATAAAGGTTATTTGTATTTGTGGCACAATCAACAGTCAGATTAATAGTTGATGCACAAAATGCAATTAGACCATTGCAACGTGTTAACCAGCAGACACAAGCCTTAAGTAAAAGTACAGATAAATTAAAAGGCCGTTTAGATAAATCAAATAGGTCTTTAAAGGATACTGGAAAATCAGCAAGAACAGCTTCTACAGGGGTTAAAAGTTTAGTAGGTGCATTAAGACCTTTATTGGCAGCTTTGGCTGTTGTTCAGTCAGCAAAATTTATACTATTTCAAACAGCACAACTTGAAACTCAAACTAAGGCTTTAGAAGTTTTAACAGGGAGTGCAGAAAAAGCAAAAGATATTGTGCAAGAAATTAAAGAATTTGGTGCTGTAACACCTTTTAAATCTTCTGAATTAATAGAAGTTACAAAGAGAATGAAAGCTTTTGGATTTGCTACAGAGGATGTGGTTGATATTACAAAAAGAATTGCTGATATTGCTGGAACTGCTGGTGCAGATATTAATAGTGTTGCATTAGCAATAGGTAAGGTACAAGCAAAAAATAAATTTATGCAAGAAGAAAATATAATGCTTTTAGAAAAAGGAATAAATGTTACAAAAGACTTAGAGGCTATTACAGGTTTAACAGGCGAAGCATTAGCTGATGCTATGAGTAAAGGTGAAATCGGAGCAGATAAATTTGTAGAGGCAATAGTTAAGGCTACAAGTAAAGGTGGTCAATTTTTTGAAGGTGCTTCAAAACAAGCTGATACGTTAGCTGGAAAATTTAGTACTTTTATTGATAATGTTGAAACTTTTGCACAGAATTTAGGAAAACTATTTGAAGATCCTTTAAAAGAAATTCTTGATATGTTAAACAAAGTGGCTGGTGAATTTAATAAGATTTTTTCACTTTTGTCTGATGCAAATATTGGGGCATCTAATAAAGCTGTAGGTGCTGCTGCTTTTAAATCACGTTTTGGAATGCAGGCTGATGCAGTTAAGGATATAACAAAAGCAGTTGAATTATTAGACCCAACTTTTGTAAAAACAGAAAAAGATGCTGCGAAATTCTTTGCACAGTTAGATAGGATTTCAAAAGCTATGAAGTTAATACAAGGACCTGATAGTCCTGATGTTTTAGAAGCAAGAGGTTTGCTTGATCCTCTTTTAGAGGCACAAAACCAAATGGATATTCTGAGGGAAAAAGTCAATGCAACACTTAAATCTCAAAAAAATTTAACGCAAGAAGTTGAAACCACAAATACTAAAACTTCAGCATCTGTTGTTTCTTTTGAAAAAATGATTACCCCATCAAGTCTTTTAAATCAAAACCTTGGGGAAACAAATCAATTTATTGCTTCTATAGACCGTAATATTTTTGGAGTTGTAGAAAAGTCTACAGAATTATCCGAAAGTTTTTCAAATACTACATCTGCAATTGTCAATAATATTACTGCTTCAGATTTATTTAATGAAAGCATAGGACAAACAAGTTTTCTAGTAAAGGGTTTGTCTCTTGGAACAGATAAGTTTGCAGACAGATTATTAAATGTAAAAAGCGAAGCGGATCAACTAAAAGAAAAATTTATGGAAATAGGTGAAAGTATTGAACAAGGTATAGTTTCTAATCTTACTAATGCTGTCATGGGTACACAAACACTCGCACAGGCTGCAATGAATGTTTTAGATCAGCTAAAAAGAAAGTTAATAGAGCTTGCGATACAAAGGGCTGTTTCTGGGATTGGTAATTTTATAGGCGGTGCATTAGGAGGAATGTTTGGAGGAGGTCTACCAAACCAATTTATTGGCAAAGCTTCTGCTATTGGGTTTAGAGCAAATGGTGGTCGAGTTAGTGCAAATCAACCTTACACAGTTGGTGAACGTGGACGAGAAGTTTTTGTTCCTACAACATCAGGTACAATTGTTCCAAATAATCAACTTGGTGGTGGTTCTACAAATGTTATTAATGTTTCTGTTGATGCCTCTGGAACAGAAGCACAGGGTGATGATACAACATCTAGCCAGTTAGGAAAAGTAATTGGTCTAGCGGTACAAGCAGAACTCGTAAAACAATCAAGGGCTGGAGGGCTTTTATCTAGAGCATAATTATGGCAACTTTTCCAAGCATTACCCCTACTTATAGTTTTTCAAAAAATACAGCACCACGAGTTCGTACTGTTGTTTTCGGGGATGGATTTGAACAGCGATTATCGTATGGAATAAACCAAAACCCAAAAACTTATAGTTTAGAGTTTAGGGTTTCCGAAGCAGATTCAGATATTATAGAAGGATTTTTAAACAGCAGAGCTTTTGATAATGAAAGTTTTAATTTTACACCCCCTGCTGAAGGTATTTCTAAAACAGGTACATATTCAAGATCAGCCAGCACAGTAACAATTACAATCACGAATCATGGTGTTGCTATTGGAGATAAAGTTACATTAGATTTTACAAGTGGATCGGCTGCTGATGGTGACTATATTGTTACGACCTCTGTAAACCAAAATACATTTACTGTTATCACAACTGCAAGCGGTACTACAAGCGGTAACGTAGATTGTACGATGTCAGGGCAACGTAAATTTGTCTGTGATAGTTTTACTAAGACAATACCCTCTGCAAATCGTGCGGTTATTCAATGTACATTTAGGGAGGTATTTGAAACCTAATGGCTTATTCTGCTTGGACGGCTAATACAGTTACTGCTCTTGGAACTGTTGTAAGGGCAGCGTCTACAATTGTTCCTACTGGTTTAGTTTTTGAATGCACCACAGCAGGGACTACTGGAGCTACAGAGCCTCCTTTCGGCACAGATGTAGGTTCAACTGTCACAGATAATAATGTTGTTTGGACGGCTATAAGTAGCGTATTTGAAGATTTAAATAGTTTTGCTCCTGATAAAATTATTGAACTGTTTGAGCTTGAATTTGTAAGTGAAATTGCAACTGCTTTAGGTGTTACTAAATATTATTTTCATAATGGTTTAAATGCTGGTTTTACAGGAAACGTAGTTTTTAACAGCATTACTTATAGTGCGATTCCTATAAAAAGTGAAGGTTTTGAAATGACAACTCAAGGAAGTTTACCTCGTCCACTTTTGACAGTTGCAAACTTAGATGGTGCGATTACTGCTTTAATTAAAACGGTTAATAATGTGCAACGTGCTACAAATCCTAGTCAGACTGCATTATTTAGCGGTAATGATCTTGCTGGAACGGTAGTAAGAAGAATTACCACATTACGAAAATATCTTGATGGTCAACCTGATGCTGATGTACACGCAAGATACCCAGATCAAACATTTACTATTGATAGAAAAGTATCAGAAACAAGAGATGCTGTTCAATTTGAATTGGTAATGCCTGTAGATAAACAGGGTGATATGCTACCAAAAAGACAATGTATATCTAACATCTGCCAATGGGTGTATAGGAGTTCTGAGTGTAGTTATACAGGTACAAACTATTTTGATATAAATGATCAAGCTGTTGGTAGTGCAGCAGCAGATGTATGTGGCAAAAGACTTACTTCATGCAAAGCTAGGTTTGGTCAGTTTGCTGCTTTGCCTTACGGATCATTCCCTAGTCTTGGTATGCTCAAATGAATCTTACAGAAGATATTAAACAAGAAATATTGGAACACGCAAAGCAAGAATCACCCAAAGAATCTTGTGGTTTAATAATTATAAGAAAAGGAAGAACAAAATATAAAAAGTGTAAAAACATAGCTGAATTGCCAAAAGAATGTTTTGTTTTAGCTGATGATGACTATATAAAAGCTGAAGAAGAAGGAGAAATAGTAGGTGTTGTACATTCACATCCTTTTGAACAGCCTACACCTAGTGATGGTGATAAGATTGCCTGTGAAAAATCTCAGGTTCCTTGGTTTATTATTAATCCAACAATAGAAAAATGGGGGTATTGCGAGCCTTGTGGGTTTGAATTGCCTTATGTAGGAAGAAAATTTCAGTTTGGAATTATTGACTGTTATTCACTTATCAGAGATTATTTTAAAAAAGAATTAAATTTAGAACTACGAGATTATTATAGATGTGATAGATTTTGGGAAAAAGGACAAAGTTTATATGAGGATAATTTTATGAAAGAAGGTTTTAGAAAAGTACCTTTAGATGAAATACAAAAACATGATGTGTTATTAATGCACCTTGAAGCAAATTTACCAAACCATGCAGCAGTTTATTTAGGAGATCAACAAATTCTCCATCATGTCGGAGAAAGATTAAGTAGCAGGGATCTATTGGGAGAGTATTATATAAAAAACACAGCTTTTGTTGCTAGACATAAATCACTATGAAAATTATTAAAGTTTATGGTGAATTAAGAAAAAAATTAGGTGAATCTTCTTTTGAGTTGGATGTTACAAACCCATCTCATGCAATAAAAGCTTTATGTGTAAACTTTCCAGAATTAACAAACTGGTTTTTAAATAATGATGAACAAGGGAATGGTTTTAAGGTAACTGTAGGAAAACAAAAAATATATAGAACAAATTTAAAACCAATGTTACAACCTTGGTCAGAAAAAGATGTGATGCACATAGTACCTGTTATCAAAGGTGCAGGTCGTGGTTTTGGACAAATTTTAGCTGGTGCTGCCTTAATTGGTTTAGCTGTTTTTGCTGCTCCTTTAGCTGGAGGAGGGTTTTTAGGAAGTACAGGGACTGGATTTTTAGGTGCTGCTGCATCTAAAGCATTAGGCTATATTGGAACAGCTTTACTGTTAGGAGGTGTTAGTCAACTACTAAGTCCAGCACCTCCAAGTTTTAACGAAGCATCAAAACTACAATCTTTTAGTTTTAGTGGAATTGTTAACGTTGCTGATCAAGGATTACCAGTACCCATTTGTTATGGTCGTGTTGTAACTGGAAGTGTAGTCATTAGTGCTGGCCTTAACTCTCAAGCCTTTACTATTAGTAATTAAATGACAGAAGATAGAATTGTAATTAGAGGTGCTGCTAAACCACCAGGTCCAAGGACACCCACAGAAGCACCTGATACTCTACAGAGTAATCAATTTGCAAGAGTATTGGATCTAATTTCAGAGGGTGAAATTGATCAGTTTGAAGATGTATTTCTTGATAAAACTTCTTTAACTAATTTTTCTGGTTACACACGAGAATTTCGTGTAGGAACTCAAAACCAATCACCTGTCAGTATGGATGCTAACGTAGAAGCGACTTCTGCTGTAGGTGTTGCTGTTACTCAGGCTGGTGGACCAATAACCAGAACAATTACTAATAGTGATATAGATAGAGTATCAATAACAGTTCAAATTCCTACATTACAAATAATTGAAGATGATGGTGATATTGTCGGACACGCAGTAACTTTTCAAATATCTCTTCAATATAATGGTGGTGGTTACAATGTCGTTGCTCAACCTACTATCTCAGGTAAAACAAGCAATCCATACAGTAGAACTTATAACATTCCTATAAGTGGATCGTTTCCTGTTGATATTAGATTAACTAGAACAAGTGCAGATGAAAGTAGTGCAAAAAGACAAAACAGTTTAAATTGGACAAGCTTTACAACGATTATTGATGAATTACTAAGATATCCAAATAGTGCAGTACATTTTTTAGAATTTAATGCACAGAATTTTAATGCTATTCCAGAAAGACGCTTTTTGATACGTGGAATCAAGGTACAGATTCCGCACAATGCAACTGTAGATACAACAACACATATTGGCAGAATTACTTATTCTGGTTTATTTAATGGCACATTAGGGGCTGCAACTTGGACAAATGACCCTGCGTGGTGCTTATTTGACCTTTTAAAAAATACAAGATACGGATGTTCGATACCAGAAGCAAATCTTGATAAATTTGATTTTTTTGCAATTTCTCAATATTGTAATGAGCTAGTAAGTAATGGTAAAGGAGGACAGGAGCCAAGGTTCTCATTAAATTGTGTTCTTAATACCAGAAAAGAAGTTTTTACTGTTATTAAAGAATTATGTAATGTTTTTAGAGGGCTTGCATATTTTACTGCTGGTAGTTTTGTTGTAAAACAGGATAAACCTACTGACAGCACATACGTCATAAATCCAAGTATGGTTGTTGATGGGTTTTTTGAATATAACGGCACTTCAATTAAATCAAGACATACTTGTGTGACTGTGGCTTATCAAAGCTATGACATGAGAGGAGAAGTTCAGTTTGAAAGAGTAGAGGATGCTGACGCTGTAAGGGTTTATGGTGTAAATCATAAAGAGGTTAAAAGTATTGGTTGTTATTCACAAGGGCAAGCACAAAGATTAGGAAAGTGGATATTAGAAACTGAAAGATATTTAACTCAAACTGTAAGTTTTGCGGTATCACAAGATGCTGGAGTAGTACTTTCTCCAAGCATGGTTGTTTCTATTGCTGACCCACTTAAAACTCTTTCTCGAAGAGGTGGTCGTATTCATGAAGCGACAATAAATTCTATAACCATAGACAGTACAGAAGATATTGGAACGATAACTTTGGCACAGAATCCAAAGGTAATAGTTGTTCTTGCGAATGGATTATTGCAACAAAAAACAGTATCAGCAATTGCTTCACCAACAACAGCTTCTGGTGGGGAAGATACAACAAAGAAAAAATTTACAGTAAGTTCTAATTTTTCACAAGTCCCTAGTACTGGTGGTTTTTATGCAATAGAAACAGACAATATAGTTTTAGAAAAATTTAGGATTCTTAGGGTTACTGAAGAGGAAGATCATACTTTTGCTGTAACTGCAATTCAATATGATAATTCTATTTATGGCAGAATTGATGTTCCTATTTGTGGTGTACCAGTTCCTATACCCATTGGATTACCACCAAATGCTGTAACAGATATTAGTTTTACTACTTTTTATTATGTATCAGGTGCAAGTGTTTTAATCGGTTGTGATATTAGCTGGACTCATGATGGACTTAGAACTGTACAATATTTTGTTGAATATAAGATTGACAATGATAATTACCAACAGATTATTACTACTTCTCCAAGTGCAACACTTAAAAGCTTAAGGGTTGGAACTTTAACTGTAAGAGTAACTGCATTTAACTTTACTGGTGGTAGAAGTCCTGTCTATAGCGAAACCCATGCTATAACACAAAAAACGAGTCCACCCGATAATGTTGCAAGCCTTACTGCTAATCAAATTAGTGTAACTCAAGCTGTATTAAGTTGGCCAGCTTCTACAAGTCGTGATGTTTTAACAGGAGGAAAAGTTGTAATTAGGCATAGTACAAATGTAAATGCTACTTTCGCAACAGCAGCTTCATTAACATCTGTTGTTGGTAGTGCTACGAGTGCAAACGTACCAGCGATAACAGGTAAATACTTCGCAGTATTTGAAAATATTCTTGGTGTCCAAAGTACAACTCCAGCCAGCGTTGCCTTTACTGTAACTTCTGGAGGTTCAGTTTTAGTAATAGACAGAAAAGAAGATACAGATAGTCCTACGTTCCAAGGTACTTTTTCAGACCTTGAAAAATATAGCCCTCCAAATTATGCAACACCTTTAACTGGAATTGTCTTAAAAGGTAATATTCTTTGGGATTCTGTTTCTCATGTTGATAATCTTGTAAGTTGGGATTTTCCAAATACTGTACTGGCTGCTGGAACTTACGAATTTGCAAGCACTCTTGATTTAGAAGATATTTATACTGTTTTACTTGAAAGACGTTTTGCTTTTACAGGATTTAATGTAACAACTGGGGCTGCTGTAACAGATGTTGATGCCAAGATTTACGTCAGTACAACAAATGATGACCCTAGTAGTGGATCAGCTACATTTACAGCTTTCCAAGAATTTGCAACAACAATGTTTAATGCCAGAGGTTTTAAATTTAAAGTAATTCTTACTTCGTCAAATACAACATCAAATATTTGTGTAACGGAACTTGGTTTTAAAATGTCTATGTTACCTAGCACACAGTTCCCAACGGCTCCGATTGCTAGTGGTACATCTCAAAAAGCAGTTACATTTCCAAATAAATTCTTTACAGGAGTTAGTGCGACTATTGGTGGTGTCGGTGGATTCGTACCGATTGTTAATGCCAACATACTTAATATTCAAACAGGAGATACGATTGCTTTATCATCAATTACAAAATCTGGTTTTAATGCAGATGTAAAAGATTCTGGAGGAAGTTTTGTAAATCGTAATTTTGTTTACCAAGCCACAGGTTTACGATAGTATGTATATAAACGAGTTTTAGTTGTGGCACAAGATTCTTTATCAGTACAAAACGGAACGGGTGTTGCCGTTAGGCAAGCATTTAATACTGCAATGCAAGCAAGTGCCACGAATCAAAGTGGTAGTTCTGCACCGTCAACTACATATCCTTTTCAATTCTATGCTGATACAAATACTAATACCTTAAAACTTCGTAATGCTGCTAATAATGCGTATATAAATGTTTCTGGTGTTGGTCAAATTGGTGCTGCAAATTTAGGTTTGCTCCCTGCTAGTGGTGGAACGATATCAGGTAATTTAATAGTCTCAGGAGATTTAACAGTTAATGGATCGACCACAACCATTGATACCACTACTCTGACAGTTGAAGATAAAAATATTGAACTAGGCAAGGTATCTACTCCTACCGATACAACTGCTGATGGTGGTGGTATTACGTTAAAGGGTGCTACAGATAAGACATTTAACTGGATTGATGCAACCGATAGCTGGACAAGTAGTGAGCATATCGCAATAGAAGGTAATACTAAAAGACTATTTATAAAAGATACTGCTGGAACAGGTAATGCAGCTAGACCGGGATTATTTATGCAAGATTCGGCTGCATCTAATCAATTCTTCATAGGTAATGGAAGTTCAACTGATACTGATTTAAGTTTTGTTAATTATACTAACGCTAATATTCAGTTCAGAACTAATAATACTGAACGATTAAAAATTACATCAGACGGCAACATACAAATACCTGATGATAAGTATTTACAATTTGGAGGTTCTCAAGAACTATCAATTAGAGTTGATGAATCAAGTGGTACTAGACATTCTTACATGTTTCATACTGGAAATGGTGCTTTCAAACTTGGAAGTAATTCAACATTTTATATAGGTAAAACAACTAACGAAACATATATTGAATGTAATCCCGATGGAAATGTAGAACTCTACTACGACAACGTAAAGCGTTTAGAGACAACTTCAGTTGGTGCGAATATAACAGGTAATTTAGGTTTAGGTGTTGCAAGTCCTACTAATAGAATAGATATATCTGAAGCAGGTAATCAACAAATTAAAATTATAAGAACTGATGGTGTTGGAAGTGGTGGCAATGGATTTATTTTTAAAGCTGGTTCTGATGCTTCCTCTATTTTTACAACTGGCGGTGAGCATCAAATAAAACTTTATACAAATAGTACAGAAAGATTAATACTAAAAAATGACGGCAAAGTACAAATACCAAACGACACAGGCAAGCTACAATTTGGTACTGGTCAAGATTTAGAAATTTATCATGATGGATCACAGTCATATATAAAAAATATAACTGGATATACAGTATTTGAATCAGTAGTAGGTGTATTTATAAAAACAAACAATGAACACGCTATTGATGCTTTGCAAGATGGGGCTGTTAACTTATATTATGATGCGAGTAAGAAGCTTGAGACAACTTCAACGGGAATATCGGTTACTGGTGGTGGTACATTTACGGCTCCTGTAAATCATAACTACACTTCTGCGGTAAATCTTCCTGTTGGTACTACGGCTCAAAGACCTGCATCTCCAGCAACTGGTGACTTTAGATTTAACTCAACTACTACCCAAGCAGAAATATATGACGGTTCTGCTTTTACTGCGGTAGGTGGGGGTGGTGGAGCTACAGGTGGGGGTGGAGAAAAAATCTTCCATGAATCTGAAAATGAAATGAACTCAAGTTATACAATTTCATCAAATCATAACGCTTTGGTTGCAGGGCCTCTCACCATTGCTTCTGGTGCTACACTAACAGTAAATAGTCCTTCAGTTGTAACGATTCCATAATGCCAATAAAAATTAACGGAACAAATACAGCAGCAAACCCTTCCATAACTGGAGATGATACTGATACTGGAATTGTTTATGGTAGTGACCAGATAGATTTATCTACAGGTGGTTCAAGTAAGGTAACTTTAAATGGCTCTAATTTAGGTGTAGGCACAACAAGTCCTGCTAGCCCATTACACAGCCATTTAGCAAGTTCTGATGCCAATAGAATACGAGTTACAAACAGTACAACAGGAGCAACGGCAAGTGATGGATTTATTGTTGGTTTAACGTCAGCAGAAGAAGGAATTATTTGGAATTATGAAAATAGTAGCATGTTGTTTGGTACAAACAATACAGAACGTATGCGTATAACAGCTAATGGATTGCTCAATTTAAGTGGTGGAGGAAGCGCAAACCCTTGGGCAGCTACTTTTAAAGAAACAGGCAGTTCTAACTCAGGTAGATGTTTTTTTGAGGCTGTTAATGGACAAGCCAATAAGACTTTTTCAATAATGTCTGAGAATGGTAAACTCAGAATAAGTGGCGGTGGTATTGCTGGTTCTTCAACTGGAACTGAGTTAATATCTTTATTAACCACAACATCTACAAGTTGGACAAGTGGTTCTGATGAAAGACTTAAAGAAAATATTACTGAAATTCCAAATGCTCTTGATAAAATAAAAAATTATAGATGTGCAAGGTTTAATTTTATAGGTGATGATCCATCTGATATACAAAATATAAAGTTTGGATTTATAGCACAAGATTGGGTAACAGACTTTCCAGAAGTTTTATCATTATCGACACGAAATGCAGATGATCCTACTGATAAGACTAAGTATTATGGCATGCAATATACAGAAACGATACCAGTTTTATTAAAAGCCATACAAGAATTATCCGCAGAAGTAACTACATTAAAAACCAAAGTTGCTGCATTGGAGGCTGCTTAATTATGTCAGGATCAATTAAATTAAACTCAGCTTCAGGTGGTGGGTCAGTAAGCCTACAAGCACCCTCATCTTCTAGTAATAATAGAGTTCTTACATTACCAGACGTTGCAGATACTACACTATCTACTGTTAATGGAATAAAAATGTTGGATGTCTGGACACTTTCAACTACTTACAACTTTACTTCTGGTGACATAGTTGATTTAGGTTTTGTAAGGGCAAATAGTTACGCTGCAACAATAGGTAGTGCAATGACAGAAAGTAGTGGGGTTTTTACATTTCCAGAAACAGGTATATATGAAATAGTTTGGGATTCTTCATATGCAAGTAGTAGCGATCTTCGATATGTTAGCCACAAAATAGAAAAGGTAGTAAGCGGTACTGTGAGCAATATGGCGACAAAATACGGAAGAATAAATACAACTTCAGTATCGGGTACTCATTATGGAAATACTCAAACTAGAGCATTTTTTAATGTATCAAACGTTTCTACGCATAAAGTTCGTTTTGAATTTACTGCTGTAGCTGGCGTTAGTTTATCTTCAGCACATTCCTCAAACTTTATACTGACTGGTTTTTACTTTATTCGTATAGGAGACACTTAATTATGTCAGAAATCAAGGTAAATTCGATCAAAGGAGTAGGAGCTAGTGCTGCTGCCATCACTATTGATAATAGTTCTGGGGCGTGTACCGCAAACCTTTCCTCTGTTAATGGCGGCTCTATTGGTACGAAAAATTTGGTGGATAACGGAGCTATGCAAGTTTTTCAACGTGCTTCGTCAACAACAACCAATAATACTTTTTTCATTGATAGGTTTAGAGCATTTTTTCAAGGTACAGATGAAGCACCTACTTATTCACGAGCAAGTATTGCAAGTGGTACAACACCATACACTCTAGGGTTTAGGAGATCTTTGAAAATTACTAATGGAAACCAAACAAGTGGT
>Ga0209232_1001050_pt1 | contig 15609 bp, 11 predicted proteins | sample ETNvirenome_2_60_FD_184066 | JGI IMG/M metagenome (GOLD analysis project Ga0209232, IMG submission 184066) | Marine viral communities from the Pacific Ocean - ETNP_2_60 (SPAdes) (version 2) | ecosystem: Environmental > Aquatic > Marine > Oceanic | place: Pacific Ocean | collected 2013-06-22
TAGTGTGTGCTCCTGCTGCGTGAGTCATAGAAACATTAGTGCCATCAAAGACAAAATTTGCTTCTCCCTCTAAAGTATTTGCAGTACCACTACCAGTTATAACTCTATTATCAGCATTGTTGTTAATAGTTGTTCCTGATACTGTGGCAAATGATAAAGTACCACTACCATTTGTTTTTAAGAATTGACCATTTGACCCATCAGATACATTTAATTCAGATATACCAATAGAGTTATCAGCTATTTGGTCAGATAAAGAGCCCGCAGCTATATGTCTAGCTAAAATTTGGTTATTTGCTATTTTTGTTGCGTCAATCGAATTATCAGCAATGTTTGCTGCTGTTAATGAGTTTACTGCTACTACGCTTGATGTTATCTTTGTAAGTGCCATATTATCCCTCTAATTCTTTTATTCTTGCCTCGAGTTCTTTGATTGCTTCTACTAATAATCCTACTGTATTTCCATAATTAATTGCTTTCCATTCTTCGGCATCAGGATTATCTAAGGTATCTACTTTTTTTGACTTATAAACAGCTTCTGGTAAAACTTTCTCTAGCTCTTGTGCTATTAATCCGGTTCCCACATTTCCGGTATCTTTTCTTGTAAAAGTTATACCGCGTAGAGTTTTTACTTTGTCTACTGCATTTGGTATTACTGCAATATTTTCTTTTAATCTTTCATCTGAGAAATTATGATTGGCGTTTACTGACCCTGAGACATATAGGTTTCCTCCACTCACAGCGAGTTTTCTAGAACCACCTGTTGTAATTCCTACTTCATTTGCAGAATATTCATCTATATAAGTATCGCCACTAGCAATACTAGTATTGTCTAGATAAAATCTTCTTCCTGGTGGTATACCTATATGACCACTTGTATCGAAAAGTAATTGGTCATAACTACCTGTTGCTCTAATAACTAAGTTATTATAAGAACTCGCACCATCGTCATATCCTATGATGTCTACTCTTCCATTTGTATTGCTGACTATAACAAGACCTTCTCCTTGATGTCCTTCAAAAGAGGCTATGTTTGCATCTGAGGATTTTACATGAAGCATTCTTGCAGGAGTAGCCGTTCCAATTCCAACATCTCCATCTTTCAAGCATAAATTCATTAAATTGAAAGCATCGTCAGCTGAATTAGGAGTAACAAATTGAGTACCATTTCTGAATAATATTTCGTTTCCATTTCCACTAAACGAGCCATTTGAGTTTCCGCTTGGGTCGTAGTTAAAAGATAAAGTTACTGCCCCAGAAATAGAGGTATGGTACGTAGCAGAAGCTGACCCTAATACTACAGCTCTATAACCACTTGAATACCCCCAATTAGAGGCTTTAGCAAAAGGTCTACGATCACCACTATTTGGTCCAAGATATACTTGTCCTGTAATGTCTGTATCTCCAGAAACTACAAGAGTTTCAGTTGGAGTAGCTGTTCCAATACCAATTTTACCATCACCAACAAAATGCATTTCATTTCGACTATCTGAAACATTGTAAATTGCCATACCATTTCCAGTAGAGTGTTGTAATGAGTAAGTATCATATCCACTTCTACTTAACGATAATCCATCGCCTGTACTTCCTATTGCTAGATTGCCTGTTAATGTACCACCTGCTAGTGGTAGCTTAGCTGCTATAGAAGTATTTATTGAGTTTGCTAACTTATCTGCTGTTACTTGGTCATCTGCTATATGTCTGGTTTGTATTGCGTTTGTTACTATCTTTGCAGCAGTTACATTGTTTGCTGCAATCATAGTAGTAACTATACCACTATCTTGTACTAATGTACCAGATATAGAGTTCGTAGCTATATGAGTAGCTGTGATAGCATTATCTGCAATAATCGTTCCCGATATTGCATTGGTTGCTATAAGTTCTGATTGTACTTTAGTTCTTGCCATTCTACTTTTTTAACTCCTCTATTTCTGCTTTTAATTCTTGTATAGCTTTTACTAACATAGGTATTAAAGCTGTTGGTGAAAAGTTTTGTATTCCATCTCTATTTTCTTCCCAAATTTCACAACCATCTTTTACTGCTGAATGATTATCAATAGCTGTTTTGACTTCTTGTGCTATAAATCCATGTTTAGTAAGCACATTTGAATCATTGTTTCCTATAACTGGTTCGGTTGAATCTTTTTCATAATGTGGTAAAGATGCATCAACTTCGCTTTTTGTTTTCCATTTAAAAGTGACTGGTCTTAAATCATTAATAAAACTTAAACCGGCCGTTGAATCTGTAATTTCTTTTTTTAATCTTACATCAGAAGAACCTGACCAACTTGTACCACCGATAGTTAAATAACTATAAGTTGAAGTGGACGTACCGATTGTAACTTTACCACTACCTTGGCTTCTTGCTGTATTACCTATAACTACTTGATTACTTGTTCCTGCATTATCATTTCGAGTACCTCGTCCAACAAACACATTGTTATTTGCATCAGTAGCATCATAACCAGCTTGATAACCTACAAAAACATTACTATAACCTGTTGTACTTGCAATACCTGCTTCATGTCCTATTGCAGTATTATAATGCCCACCAGTAGTAGCATTTTCTAAAGCTTGACTTCCTACAGCTGTACAACTTCCATTATTTCCTGCAGTCACCATAGCACGATTACCAATAGCAGTATTATGGTCATTACCAGTTGCAGTATATAAAGCTTGATATCCGACTGCAGTATTTCTATGGCCACCTTGGTTAGTGTACATTGCGGTACCACCTATAGCAATATTATAAGAACCGGTTGTGACATTCATACCAGCTCTATAACCCATGGCATTATTCCAATTACCTGTTGTCAGTTTTTCGTTTGCCTGATATCCAATTGCTGTATTTGAATCTCCACTATTACCTGTGGCTCCTAATACATTATGACATTCATAACCTACTGAAGTATTACCATTAGCATCTGTTGCATCTAATTTTTGGAACCAACCTTTTTTCCATCTTCTACTTGATTGACCTAAATCAATTGTAGCATCAATTGATGTGCCTTGTCTTGCTGGCAATATTTTTCCACCTGTACCATGGCATAAAATACCTGAACCACTTGTTGTACCAGCTTGTATGTATAAACTATCTCCACCTTCAATGCCTAGTGATGCAAATGAAGTACCCTCTTTTCTAAATACTGTCATGACTCCATTGTTGCCATGATTTCTACCTAGTGTTAAACAAGTTGTATCTGAATCTACGGCTATTTCTACTGTACCATGTGAAAAGTCATAACCAAATCCTTTTTGATTTGAGAATCCACTTGCTGGATTTACAACGGTATTACCAAATAATACATCTCCATTTTCTTTTATAGTTGCAGCACCCGTTGTATTATTAATAAAGAATTGCATATCTTCATTAGCATCTAAAAGTATCTTACCTTTATTATTGCCAGCATTTTTTAGTAAAATACCACTTGTGCCTGTAGTTGATTTATTAATGGTAATAAATGGGTCACCTGTGCCATCACCTATAACTAAATTCATATCTGCAGTCCCTAAAGTATTACTCCAAGATATATCAGTTCCGTCAGATATAAGAAAAGTACCTGCACTTCCTAAAGTTAAAGCTGCAGGATCTCCTGCGCTATCTCCATATATAATTTTTCCACGAGCAAGTGAAGCCATTTTAGCTATTGTAACTGCGTTATCTGCTAGGTCTGCGGCAACTATTGTTCCGTTCACTATCTTTGCGCTTGTTACACTATTTGCTGCTAACTTGTCATCTGTTACAGCTCCATTATTTATTTTTGCTGTAGTTACTGCTGAAGCATTTATCTTTGCTGTTTCAATGGCATCATCAGCCATCTGTGTTACTGTAATTGTATTCATTGCTATCTGAGTAGCTGTTACATTGTTTTGTGCTATATGAGTAGATGTTATAGCATTATCAGCCACAAGAGTACCTGACACAGCATTTGTTGCTATGTGTACAGCAGTAATCGCATTATCAGCTATAAGTGTGCCTTGTATTGCGTTTATTGCTACTAGTTCTGCTGGTATCGTTGTTCTTGCCATATTATCCTTCTAATGTTGTTATTCTAGCTTCTAGTTCTTGTATTGTTTTTACTAACAATGGAATTAATTTACTTTGGTCTATTCCTTGATACTTAGCTACTGACGGTGTCTTGACATCTCCTATATTTTTACCTGACGGTATTTCATCTCCTTCCACATATAAAATAGCTTCAGTCATACCATCTTTTTCACCTGATATAGCTTCTGGTACTATACTTGATACTTCGTGAGCCAAGAAACCATCTAATGTTTTATCTGTATCAGTTTTAAAATTAAATCTTGCAGGTTTGAGTTGTTTTAATCTAGTTGTAGCGTCCCAAGTATAGTTTACATTTTCTTTTAGTCTGTAATCTGAAGATGTGTTATAAGATGTAGATGAACCATTTGTCTTAATATCACCAACAGTACCATTAGGGTTTCTAAATTCTATAAGTTCTAAATTACCTGTACCTGTTGTTGCACAAATAAAGTTCATTCTGTCATTATTATCTACACTCATGGTAATACCACCTGTAGAACCAGTTGCTTCTCCTGTATGACCTCCATAGTTGATAGAGCCACCACTATTTATTTTTAAAGCAACAATACCACCACCACCATTACTTCTATTTACACTTAAACCTAATACACCTCTTTCACTTGTGCTTGGTCCCCTTGCAGTTATAAAACCACCTGATGATTCTTGCGACATAGAAATACTGTTCGCATCATTAGCAAAAGCAGCACTAGTACATCTAATATCTCCATTGGCAACATGCATACCTGCGTTTCCACCAGTTGTTCCTATTCCGATACGACCATTACTTGCAATACGCAGTCTTTCTGTAGGGCTATCTCCAGTAGAAAATGCTATATCGTTAGTATCAAGTACCTGTATTCTAGCTCTTTCTGCTGAATCATCTTTAAAGAAAATGTAATTTGATTGATTGCCTCCAGCTCTTATGTCTACTGCAGCCCAATTAGTATCCGTATTTTCAACCATCATTCTAGTGCCGCCAGTACCTGAAACTTGGAATTTATAAGAAGGACTCGAAGTTCCTATACCAACCTTAGCATCATAAGCAATATATAATGCACTATTACTATTAGAAGTATTTGGAATAAAGTTCCAAGCTGCTGGACCTTCTGCATAATTTATTCTACTTTGTACTGCACCAGAATTATTATAATAATCAATATTCAGATTCTGAGCATTATTAGTATTTTCTAAAATAATTGCTGTATCTTCGGAAGCAGTATTTTTTATATGTAGTTTAGAAGCTGGAGAAGAGGTTCCTATTCCAACTTTTCCTGAACTATCGATATACATTCTTCCTGTGCCAGCAGTTGCAAATCCCATTCTTTGATTGTTTTGTGCATAATTAATATAACCATCATAAGCAGACCCACTATCTCCAAAGTAAATTGAACCACTTGCACTAGCACCTGATAGTATAGATATGCCAGCATTTGAAGAATTTTCTACAACCAAATCATTAGCACCACCATCTGCTGTTGCACCACTGCTCGATGATTGAACAATAAGTGCACCTGTCATTGTACCCCCACTAAGATTTAGTTTGGTGCTTATGTCTACATTTGAGTTAAGTAGTAAAGTTAGTGGTGCTTTCTTTAAATTATTTGAATCACTTGTATCTCCGAGTAGTACAAAATCTCCAGCAACAGGTGTGACTTCTGTTTGTGATGAAATCATTGCTTTATTTAGATGATTGGTCGTTATTACGCCATCAGCTATTTTAGCTGCTTCGATTGCATCATCTGCTATTTGGGTTACTGTAATTGTGTTTTGAGCGATATGTGTTGCTGTAACCGCATTATCAGCTATGAGTGTGCCAGACACAGCATTTGTAGCAATATGAACTGCTGTAATTGCGTTGTCTGCTATCAGTGTGCCTTGTATAGCATTGACTGATACAACATGTGATGATACGGTTGTAATTGCCATTTACAATCCTGCTGCTTCGTTGGCTGCTTTTTTAGCATTTTTTACTGTTGTAGTCCAAACAGTTGAAGCTATGCCTTGAACTTCTGTTGATTCTGATGATACATTTGTATCAGTATGTGTCCAAGAACTACCATCATAAGATGATGTTACACATTCAAGAACTTTTCTATGAAAAGACCTTGATATTTCTGTGTCATCTTCTTTAATAATAGTAGCTGTTCTTATTTGTATGTTTTTATGTTCTCCGACAATTTCTATTTTGTCTTCGATTATTTCTTTTGTTATTGCCATTTTTTTCTCCTATGGTCCGTACCTAGAATCCACTAGGTATAATAAGTTAAACTGTATAGTGTCCAAACATATAAATATTTTGTCCACTTAAAGTAGCGTTTGTTGCTATAGTAGCTTGGTCTTGAGTAGTTTTAAAAAGATACATAGTTTGAGCATTTTGTTCGACATAAGCACTGTAACCAGCATTAAAATTTTGTGCTAATGCTATAGTTGCACCACCTGCGATGTCTAAACTTCCTGCACTACTACCAATTGATGTGTAGGGTAACCCACCAATTCTACCATTTGCACTATTTGTAGTGCTTGGATATTTCACTCTAAAAACAAAATGGACTGTATTGCCTACTTTTTGATATCTACCACCAGATGCGGCAAAAGTTAAACTAGCACCACTACTATCAACAGGTGTCCATGTACCCTCTTCATAATCATCAAGTGCGTTTGCTGCTGCTGTGTCACTATTAAACATTAAACCATTGCTACTAACCCTTAGTCTTACTGCACCACCAGTAACAAGCTGTAAAGTATCACCTGTAGGTCTTGTCATACCTGTATCAGTATCATTAGTAAATGCAAATGTAGGGGTGCTTACACCTAAAGAAGCAGCTTTAATTTGTCCTGTACTTTCTATTGTTGCTACAACTGTGTTTCCTGCATTTTTAAAACTATAATCATCTGCTCTAAATAAAGCTGATTTATAATCTGAAGTTTCAGCAGAATACCATTGGATTGCTGCATCTGCTATTTCTAAAACCCTGCTATTTTTTTCTATTATGATACTGCCATTAAACTTGGCAGCACCTGCATTGGACATATCAAGGGTGAGGGCTGTAAACGCACCTCCACCATCCGAGTCATTACCCCTAAATATCAAGTCTTTGTCAGCAATCTCAGCCCCCAAGTAAACATCTGACGAAACCTGTGACAACGAAAACACTCTAGTTCCATCATCATCAAAGTAGATATTTTGCCCACCTGCATCTAGTACAATATCTCCTGCAACATCGAGTGTTAAATCACCGCTTGATAAATCTATTTCTGTACCACTAATAGTAAGATTGCCTTTGACTATATTTCCTGCAAATGTTGCATTTTCTGAACTATCAAATGTTAATGCTACTGCGTCTGCACTAGTACTAATACTTGTTGCTGTTTCTAGTGCGTCTGAGAATAGACATTTCTTAAGTGCGCTGTCTGTTGCATCAAATAGTAATAAGTGGTCAGCTGCTACGGCTGTTACTTGTGTTAAACTTGATATTGCTCCAGGAGCTATAGTTGCAGCTTGATTTACATTTGTTTGACTGTGTATCATTACCTCAATGCTTGAACCATTTGGTGGTGCACTAGAGAATGTAAGTGTTGTTCCTGATACTGCGTATGTATTTTTAAACTGGTATACACCGTCTATATAAACTTGTGTATTATTTTCGTGAGTTGGATCTATACTTAGTGTAAATGTGGTATCTGAACCATCTCCACTAAAATTATCTACATTTAATCCATCTCCTGAAACTGTTGCTGATACTGAATGTACTGTAAGTACTCTACCTGCAACTGGTGCATCTGCCATAGTCAATGTAGTTCCACTTACACTATAAGCGTCATGAGCTTGGTAAACACCGTCTATGAATACCATTAAAAACTTTTCATCAGTTACTGATTGAGAGATAGTAAATGCTACTCTACTTCCGTCTGTAGCTGGTGTAGTTGTGCCATCAAATATATCAGTTAAGAATCCATTTGAGCCTCCGCCACCTATTTCGCCAAAAGATGAACCATCGTGTCCTTCAAACTTAGATGTTGTTGTATTAAATCTAAACTCTCCTGCAGTACCACTTGGTCTTTGTGCAGTTGTTCCTTTTGGTAATGTTACAGCTCCTGTACCGCTAAGTACTACATCATCTGATATTTGGTCACCTGTAACCTGGTTATCATCAATATGTCTAGTAAGGACTGAATTAGAAGCAAGTTTAGTAGCATCTACAGCATTATCTGCTATGTTGCTAGTGGCGATAGTGTTTGCAGCTATATCAGCTGATACAATACTACCATTTACTATACTTGCAGAAACTACTGAGTTAGCTGCTAGTTGGTCTGCTCCTACAGCGTCATCTGCTATCATAGATTGCTCTACTGCGTCTGCTTGTATAGTTGCTGACCCTGTTACATTTCCTGAGCCATCGAACGATGCAGATGTCCAAACAACATCTCCTGTCATTCCTATCGTTCTTCCATTTGTTAGTGTGGCTGCTGAACCTGTTGTGTTTTGGTTACCTGCTGTATTTACACCAGGTAAGTTAATGTTTGCTGACCCGTCAAAAGATACACCACCTATTGTTCTTGCGGTTGTTAAAGTAGCTGCTGAACCAGTAGTATCTTGGTTAAGTGTTCCAACTACTAAATCTATTGTTCCGTCACTATCTTCGTATGTTGCTGTAATACCTGTTTCAGTATTGCTTGAGAACATAGCTCCGACAGTATCTTGTACGACTTCTGATAAGTCTATGTTTGCTGACCCGTCAAAAGATACACCATGAATAGTTCTAGCAGTTTCTAGAGCAGTGGCTGTAGCGGCATTTCCAGTTGTATCTTGGTTGAGTGTGCCAACTACTAAATCTATTGTTCCATCAGAGTCTTGATATGTTGCAGTAATTCCAGTTTCTGTATTTGAACTGAACATAGCACCAACAGTATCTTGAACAACTTCTGATAAATCAATATTAGCTGTTCCATCAAAAGAAACACCATGAATAGTTCTAGCATTTGCTAAAGCTGTTGCAGTTGACGCGTTACCTGTAACTGCACCTTCTAAATTTGCTACAAGAGTTCCTGTTGTAATTGTTAAGTCACCTGTAGAAGCTCCTGTAAATGTTCCTGTTCCTACTATAAATTTATCTGCACTTTCGTCAAATCCCATAAATGCATTTGCAGAACTGCCTCTTTCCATAACGATACCCATATCGTTTGCAGGAGAACCTGTAGTTCCATTACCTAACTCAATTAATCTGTCTGAAATTACTGAGTTTGTAGTATTTAAAGTAGTAGTTGTACCATTAACAGTTAAATTTCCACCAATAGTTGTATTTCCTGATACTGTTAATGCTGTTTGTGTCTGGTTAATTGTTACGTTATCACCCATATATGTAGCAAGGTCTGATAAAGCAACTTGTTTCATTGTTCCGTTGTCGTTTACAACAACTCTATCTGCATTTGCTAGTGTGGTACTGACAGCTGCGGTATCTCCGTCCATAATATTGAGTTCTGTTGCAGTTGTAGTGACTCCGTCTAGTATATTGAGTTCTGCGGCAGTTGATGTTACGCCATCAAGTATATTGAGTTCTGCTGCTGTTGAAGTAACTCCATCAAGAATATTTAATTCTGCTGCAGTTGATGTTACTCCATCAAGAATGTTTAATTCTGCTGCAGTTGATGTTACACCGTCTAATATGTTTAGTTCTGCGGTAGTTGATGTAACTCCGTCAAGTATATTCAGTTCTGCAGCTGTTGAAGTTACAGCAACTCCACCAAGTGATAAACCTGTTATGTTTGGACTTGTTAAAGTTTTATTTGTAAGTGTCTGTGTTAGTGCGCTTTCATCTGCAACAGCTATTTGGGCTCCCATACCACTATGAGCTGAACACCAGTAATAAAGTAATGTAGGTGCATCTTGTTCAAGTGCAATTTCTGTATATGCTCCAGCATTTCCTGGAGTTCCTACTTTATTATAAATAGTATATCCACTAGATACTTCTGAGCCGTTTGCAGCTGTTCCTATTCTTAATGGGTGACTTGAGTTTGATGAGTGTGACTGGTCAAATCTATAAACTACGCTTGGAGTTAGTTTTGCAATTGCTTGTGTTCCACCATCAAGTGCATATTTATTTCCGCCATCACTAACTACTGTAACTGTTATTTTATGGTAATATGGTGCGCTTGTATTATTTAGTTGTTGTTGTACTGTTAAGTCAACTGCACCATCGCCTGCATCATCATAAGCTGCAGTAAGATTTGTATGAGAACCGTTTGTTACAAGTTGAGCACCAACAATATCTTGTACATCTTCTGTACTAGTACTTTCTGCTACTGCTAAATCTATTGTTCCGTCTGAGTCTTGATAAGTAGCTGTAATATTTGTTTCAGTATTACCACTAAACATTCCTCCAACAATATCTTGTACTTCTTCTGTTGATAAACCAGAGTCAGCTGCAAATACTAAATCAGACCCATCTGATTTTAATACTAAACCATTTGAACCTAGTGCGAGTGCTGAAGGATTACCTGATGAATCTCCTACAAGTATTGAACCTCTCGATAACCCTGCCATTTTTGCTAAAGTAACGGCATCGTCAGCTATTTTTGCTGTTGTTACATTTGAGTCTACTATATTTGCAGTAACTACTGCGTCATCAGCTAGTTTAGCGGCTGTGACTGCATCTGCTCCAAGTTGGTCTGTTGTTACTTGCGCGTCATCTATATGTTTAGTAAGAATACTATTTTGTGCTATCTTTGTACTATCTATAGCATTGTCAGCTATATTGCTTGTTGCAATAGTATTAGCAGCTATGTCTCCCGATACTATAGTACCATTTACTATTTTTGCAGAAGTAATAGCATTATCTGCTATCTGCAAAGTAGTAACCGCATTAGTTGCTATTTCACTAGACCCTACTGCGTTTTCTGAAATAATAGAAGAAGTTACAGCATTATTAGCTGGAAAAGTATCTACTGGTCGTTTACCTATGTATGCCATTATGATTGCTCCATGACTGATACGATTGTATCGATTGAACTGGCTGTGTCAGACTGAACTTTTATTATGTCGCCTGTTTCGAGTACTAGTTTTTGGTCTCCACCAACTGCTACAAGAGAGCCACCTTCGAATACTTCTGCATTCTTTACAATAAAAAAGTGAGCGGTTCCTGAACTATCATAAACTCGAATACTAACTTTTACAGGGCTAGTACTTGTTACATTTGCACAAGTAAGTCCTATTACAGTAGTAGTAGTTCCTGATGGTACAGTATACACTGAAACTTCAGATGTACCTGTAGCTGCTGAGGCAGCGTTTTTAAATGTATTTGCCATAATTTTATCCTAGTGCTATTGCGAGTGCGATAACATCATCTTCGATAGCTTGTGCTACTATATCATTATTTGTTTTGCGAAGATATATCTTTCCGTCTACTGCGCTTATTGCGAGTTCTCCAACAGCTATATCACTTGTAGAAGGTGCTGTTGTATTAGTTACGTTTCTTTTTAATTTAATTGTTTGATCGGCCATTAGCTATATGTACCTCCATCTATGTTTTGCATAACAAATCCAGAGCCTGTTGATACTAAAACTTGTCCTGTTGAGCCATGAGAAGTTAAGCCTGTACCACCATATACTGTAGATATAGGAGTAGCATTCCATGTACCTGAAGTTATTGTTCCTGTTGTAGTTAGATTTGATAAACTATCTATCGCTGCTTCAAGTGTTGCTTCTGTTGTATTATCTATTACATCAATATTTTGTAATGTTAAAGTTCCAGAACTGTCTGAAAAAGGAACAGAAGAACCAACTGTAAGACCTGTATTTCCTGTTTCTATATTTGCTTGTAATATACCAATACTACCACTAAATACATTTGAAGTATCTGTAGCGTCTGGAATAAAAGCAAATTTATTATTTGACTCATCAAATCCCATAAAAGCAAACTTAGCAGATCCACCTGCATTATATTTAAGTTTTAAACCTCTATCTAAATTATCATCACTAGAATCATCTCCTAGTTCAAAAATTGGGTCTTTGATTGAAACTGTTGTTGAGTTTACAGTAGTAGTTGTACCACTTACTGTTAAATTACCTGTGACTGTTAAATTATCATTTACAGTTGTTTCTGAAGTTGTATGTCCGATTGAAATTGGAACACCAGAGTTTGCTGTACCAATAGCAATACCACCTGTAGTATCAGTAGTATCAATATCAATATCGTCTGTTGCATCAATATCAAGAGTAGTAGCATTAAAGTCTATGGCTCCATCTACTGTGAGTGAGCCATCTATGTCTGTATTATCTAAATTTGCAACTCCGTCAATATCAATATTTCCAGAAATGTCTAAAGTTGCTGCATCTAGCTCACCTGTTATTGTAATATTTTGAAAACCTGTTACATCTTTATTACCATCAACTACTACAGCTTTACTGGCTACTACTGTTCCTGCTGTGGAACCGTCTAGTAAATTAAGTTCTGCTGCTGTTGATGTGATACCGTCTAGTGCTGAATTTATTTCTGTTGCTGTTGCTGTGACTAAAGTGTCTGAGCCCGAAGTACCTAAGTACAATGCTGATGTTCTTAACTCTGAAGTCGATTTATTTGCGTCTACAATTATAACCGAACTTGCTGTAGTTGTACCATGAGCATGGTCCATTAAACCTGTAAAGTAATTACCGCCTATTACTGTTACAGCATTTGAGTTTGCAGGGTCGCCAATGAATAACCTTTGACCCATGTTGCTTTGTGTGCCAGCGCCACCTGAAAAAGCTAACTCACCTGCGTTTAGAGAACTAGGTGCGGTACTACCTGTCGTTCTTTTTATTTTAATTATGTTTGTTGCCATTGTGTTATCCTAAAATGAGCCACCGTCTAAGGTAAAGCTCGTAGGGGAAGAACCCCCTGCTGAGGCAATTGTATGCCATTCGAATCCACCTGATACTTGTCTGTATACAAGCAATTCTTCACTTGAAGTATTATACCACAAATCTCCTTCTTGTAAGTTATCACCTGAAGGAGTTGCAGATTGTTTAAAAAATTGATCTGCTAAATCTGCTAATGCGTCTTGTACATTACCGCCCGGTAGTGTACCGGTTTGCGTATATGTTACATCTGCGGCTAATCCGAGTGCTGTTATTAAGTCTGTACTTGTTGTAACTGTAATGGGATTATCACTTTGATTAAGTGTTACTTCTGTATTACTCTCGTTAACTGTTACATAAGTTGGAGTTTCTGTTACGGTTACTTGAATCGCCATTATCTTGTTACTTGAGGTGTAAGTGTTACCTTACCCTGCAGTATTCTTGTTACTGCACCTGAAGATGCGGTTATTTCCACATCATATACGTATATGCCTTCTTCTATTGCTCCTGTAGCTCCCGCGGTCATAGACAAAGTTATCTGCCCTGCACTCGCGTTGGTTACGGACGCAGTAATTGTACCCACCACGGTATTCGAATCGTGTGTTGATCGAAACTGCGAAGCAGCCGAATACCCAGTCAAGTTCATAACTGAGTCGTTTTCCTTAAGGGTTAACAACCTTGTAAAAGTTGCTCCTTGCTCTATCGTGAAATTATAGGTTCCTGCTGCCATTTTATTATTTTCTCCATGTTTATAATTATACCAAAATTTAAGGTAAGTGTCAAGAAATATTTTCTATTTGGGGTATGTAAAAACTCTCCTTTTGAGTATTTATCCTCAACTATCTAAAGGTTAGAATATGTCCAAGTTATGTCCTTCCAAGTACTATCATTTGCTTTGTACTGAGCATATTGAGCAATAGTTCCACTATTTTTAACTAAATTATCTTCATTTATATTAAATACAGGTGGATTAGTTACTGTTGCTGTAGCTGTAGCTGATATGTCAAACCCAGCAGCAGCATACTTAGTTCTTTCTGCACTCATAGCATTTGAATTTACAGGATTTGATGCCATGAACCAACTATAAGCTGAGGTTACTTCAACTCTTTGACACATAGCTAAGTTAAACATAGATAGTGCTTTCCAATATCCTTGTCCTCTATGATCTGGGTGAGTTATTCCAAACTTTAAATAACATATATCTTCTTCTTCAAAAACAAAAGTTTGATAGCATACAGGAGTTGCATCAGCTTTTTCTAGTATCATAGACCATACTATACATTTTTCTTCAAAGTTGACATCTCCTGATTTAATTAGTGCTTCTGTCCCATATCCTTCGTTTCTTTCCATATGTGCACTAAATCTGTTCATTCTTTCTGCATATGTTTGTACTCCCTGCGGGAAATCTTTCCAACACTCCATGTAAAAATTAAAGTCAGACTCTTTCATTGGTCTTAACTTCATTCCATTACTTGCTGTTATTACTGTATTACATGCCATTACGGTTTTGCTCCATTGTGGACTAACATTCCATTTACATAATAAGTATGCGTGTTGTCCACAGTAATCCACCATACTTCTTGTTCTTCTTCTATTTTATTTATTATTTCTATTTCACCATTTGTTGTTTTATCGCCTATTTCTAATTGTGCTGGCTCTAAGTCAATAACATGATTTAATAGTTTGCACTCTTTATAGTACTCTCCTGGGTCTATACAAGCCCAGCCTTTGTCTTCTACCCATATAGGGTGTCCTGGAGTAAGTCCTAAATCTTGATTAATATAGTAATAAGAATCTACTTTTATTGACCCTTTATTTAAAACTTTTGCTAATCCATCTACTTCATCGTGATTGTGTTCGGTTAGTACATACTCTCCTATTTCAATATCTTGTATTTCTTTTTCTTCTTTATTTGGTAGTGCTACTTTAGTTCCAGTTATAAAACAACCGCCGCCGCCACCGCCACTTCCTCCTGAACCAAAGTTAAGTACAGATACTGTTGCATTTACCTGTATAGTTTTTGAAGATGCAGTATGTGTTACTGTTATTGATTTATTTGCTGCTGCACTTCCAAAAGTTGATGAAGTCCAGGCATCATTTCCACTGCCAGTATTAGTAAGTGCAAAAGCACTTACAGTGCTACTTGATCTTGTCCAAGTATAGTTACATGCAAATGTTCCTAATGTTGGGTGAGTTATAGATAATTCTCCTGTTGCATTGAAAGCTGTAAAACTACTTCCATTATTATATGAGACAAAGCTACAGGTTCCACCTTCTGTAAAACTTATATCTCCAAAAAGAAGTGCACTTGCTAATACTCCACCAGCACTTGTTATATTACTACTACTAACTGTCTGTATAGGTGTAAAACCTAGTGCATTTGTAACTAAAGTACTATTAATTCCTGTTATATAACCTTCATCATTTGTTAAATCTGATACAGCTGCTGGTATACTAGGTCTGTTACTTAAATTGTTATAGTTTCCATCAAATAAACTAGGTCTGTTACTTAAATTGTTATAGTTTCCATCAAATATAGAAGTATTACCTGCTAATGCATCTCCTGATCCTGTGCCTATACTTAAGTTTGACGTACCTGCTCCTATTGCAGTTCTAAAATTACTGGCATTTCCTATTGCATTTTCTATGAATGTTTGATTTACTGAACTATTAAGTAAAGTGCTTGGAGTATCAAATTCATGTAATAAAGTACTGCCTAATTTTGTTT
>Ga0209232_1001051_pt1 | contig 15604 bp, 26 predicted proteins | sample ETNvirenome_2_60_FD_184066 | JGI IMG/M metagenome (GOLD analysis project Ga0209232, IMG submission 184066) | Marine viral communities from the Pacific Ocean - ETNP_2_60 (SPAdes) (version 2) | ecosystem: Environmental > Aquatic > Marine > Oceanic | place: Pacific Ocean | collected 2013-06-22
AAGATGAGATTACACCTCAAGAAGAAATTTGTAATGGCCTCGATGATGACTGCGATGGTATAGCGGATTGGGGCGAAGAAATGAAAGAAACAGATGTTCTTTTCATTGTAGACTGGTCAGGCTCTATGGGTGATGAAATGGATGCTGTTATGATTGCACTTAATCAGTTTGCACAAAGCTTTAGCGACGAAGAGGTTATCAATTGGGCTTTTATGAGGGGCCCAGTTGCTTATGGAGATTATGATGAAAGACTAGAACTATTTCAAGATCTAGTAGGGTTCAGTGATTACTTAGCTAGTTTAAGCACAATGGGTACAACCACTGGCTGGAATGGAAACACTACAGCATATGAGATGTTATTAGATGCTATCTACATCGCAGTAAATAATATTTCTGCTACCCTGCCAAAAGCAATTACTGATATGATATGGGTAGGCTTAAATCCAGGTTCGGGACCAGATGTAGTTGAATCATTTCCACCATTACAAAATTTTGATATAAATTGGCGTCCCGGAGCTGACCGAGTAATTATCGTTTTTACGGACGAGAAGCCTCAAAGCTACCTAGTACCTAACTTAAGCGTAGAAGACGTTAAAACGGCCGTTTCTGGCACCCCACAGCTTAAGCTATACACATTTTCTCGCGCCCAAGGATCTTACGACTGGAAAGATCTTGCAGCGTCCGGAAATGGAAAATGGTTTTACCTTACAAATGATCCTACTTTAATGTATGCCGATCTAATGGAAATTATTGATGAAATTTGTAAGGGCGGAAGCAGTGAATGATAAAAAAAATAATAATTTTTTTATTTTTTATGGTAACGTGTGTTACTTGTAGCAGTCAAAACTCTACAATTTTTCTCAATAACGACTATAAAAATACATATAGAAAAGTTTTATGCGATCCTGCAAAACCTTTTCCACAAATGATTATTATTCCTTATTTTAATCAAGCTACTCAAATTGTACCAAATTGTCAAACATATCCTGTGCACGAAGTAGCCTTAGCATTTTTTATATTTTATCATCAATGGTTGGAATATTTTGAAGATGACAATATGGCTGTCAGAGGAATGTTGGAAAAAGTTATGATTCGTTGGGGAACAGAAAAAAGAAATGGTATTCGCGGATTTAACCTAGAAGGCAAAAGATTCTCTGCGCAAAAAAATATAATAGGCTTAGTTGAAGGAAAAAATATGATATGGGTCTGGGAAGGTTATAGCCATAAAATATCTGAAAGCGCTTTAATCCACGAACTAGTTCACCTAGCTCTTTTTGCTAGACTTGGCCATGGTGATTCAGACCATGAAGGTTTTAAATATAGAGGCTGGACGAAACGCCACACCAATATGATCATTGAAGCAAAACAAATGTTGCGAGCCTTTGAGTTGTAATTACTACTTATAGTAGGTTATTGGAATTACTCTATGTTTAATAAAATATTTGAAGGTTATCGCAAGTTTTTAACTGAAGATGAAGAAGCACTTCTTATTGAAGGAAGAAAAGACGTTGCTTTATCTCGTGCCACCAAAGGTATTGATAATGAAACACTTAAAGACATTGCATCGTCACAAATGGAGAGGCTTCTGGATGCAGATCCTTCAGGCAAACAAAAATACGCTAACTGGTTAGCTGGACAAATCAACAAAGAAGTATTTCGTTCTATAAAATATGTCAAAGATCAACTCCGAGGAGATATGATGGTTGCAGATTATATAGATTCAGTTAGAGCTTCAGTTGAACGTACCGGCAGAGAATTAGCAAGAATGCTTCCAACATATCATAAGCTAGCAGAAAGAAATCTTATTGATCAAAACATTAACAAGTATGATGAGTATACAGACTGGAGTTATGATACTTATCAGGCACAAAAACAATTTGAGGAAAGAGAAAGACTCAAATCAATGGAAGCGGAAGCTAAACAAACTATTACAACTATTATTGATGATCCGGATTATACTTTAAAAAGACCTGACTCCGAAGCTGCTTCTTGTATTTTAGGTATGGGCGCCCAGTGGTGTATTGCTGCTACAAAAAGTCAAAATTATTTTGACCAATATACACGCGAAGGCAAAGGATTTTATATTTTAGAATTACGTCATCTGCCTTTAGACGATGACTTTAAAAAAATTGCTTTACAGTATGACTCAGATAAAGGCGGATATTCTGATGATACGGAACCTAGCCTTATTTGGCACAGCCCAAATGAAACACAAGATGAAGAAGACGTAAGAAAAGCTATTCGTGATAACATCATAATGAAAGGTTTTTGGAATTCTCAAGAAAACCCTAAAGCATTAAAAAAATATTATAATAAAGGTAAGCGCGGCGATGAAAACAGGCAAGAACTTGAAACTATCTTATTAAATTTAGGAAATCAGTTAGACGAATATCAAATGGCGTACGATGATAGTGATGTCATATCAAAACCAGAGATACTTGAAAATTTAAAAACATATTTAAGAGCTGCAGATTTAGATGGCGAAGATCTAGACGACTTAATTGAAAGCTTAGATGAATTGGTATCAGAAGAATATTATAATATTATTGGCTCTGCTCATCAACACTTTTCAGAAAATCCAACTGGTGTTTCTGATGAAGATTATGATAAAGCAATCGAAGAAGCAGGATTAAAGCATTATAATGTTTATGTTGAGCGCGATTTTGACGGTGATGGGAATGATTATATAAGCGCAGGAGCTACTTTTGATTTTGATGTTGAAGATGTTGTAGAAGATAATGTTGATACTGACGATCTAGAGAATTTTCTTTCAAAAGCTTTAAATGATGAAGGTGTCTGGAATATTGAGCTATATTCTGATGGTATGAATGTTTCAGTTAATATGCATCAAAATGAATATTATGACGATGATCCTTTGCAGAGATTCACTTCTTTTCTAGAAGACGTTAAAGACGCCGACTTTGTATACGAGGAAGTTTTCAAAGCAGTTGTCCAGGAAATGAAAGATTCTGGAATGATTGCTAGTGAAAGTTTAAAATCTTTAGTTAAACGTTTTAGTGAAAGAGAGTATAATAACTTTGATGCTGATTTTGAAGATGGCAACGTTGCAGTTTCTTCTAGACTTCTTGTTAGATTACAGCTTCCAAAAGAATTAACAAGCAAAAGCAGATATCTATCTAAAGAATTGCCAAGACCAAAAACTTCCGAGGATCCTCGATCTTTTATTTGGGACTTTATGATTGGTCAACTTCGAAGCACAGAATCAATAAATAAAATTAAACAAGATTTAATTAAAAGATTAAACGTTGTATTTGAAAGAGCTTTAAAATCTGCAGCTAGTCAGCTAAGATTGCCTTTAAATGAACAAGAAGGTGTACGTGTACCAGAGTTTAAAATTGATTTTGGTGCAATGGGCCCTAGAGAGCAAGCATCAATTCCTCCAAAGCAAACAAGCGGCTCAGCCACGTACGATATTAGAGATAAATTTACTTATTGGCTTGATATTGTCTTAAAAGGTAATGAAACACCAGAAGAAATCGCTCAAATTGAAAAATTTCTAAATATTATTGACAAAGAAGAATTTTTTGAGAAGATTAGGCAATACGTTGAAGCACTAGTTAATAATCAGTTACAGAAAGAAATTATACCGGCAGCAAGAAAATCAGTCGCAGATACAATTTCTAGAGAAAAATCAACAGATGAGTTATCAGACTTAGCTGAAAGGTGGAGAAGATTTATAAAATGAAAATTACAAAAGAACAATTAACACAAATTATTAAAGAAGAGATTGCCGAAGTTTTAAATGAAGCTTTTCAGTCAAACACGCGCGCTGACAGATTCATGAAAGCCGGCTTTGATCCTGCTTCATATCCTAGAGCAGAAGATCCTCCTACAATGCCACCACAATATCTTAAACCAACAAGCAAAGAAGATTTGTGTAGCGGATGGAAAGCAATGTTTGAAAATCCAAAAACGTTAGATCCTGGATTTTCTTTTCGCAAAGCAGATTTAAATGAGTGTGAGTGGCTACAAGAATATGACGTTGAAGCTCTCCGCGCAAAATACCCAGATCCTTATGCACATATAGGCAAAAAAGTAAGAGAAGATATTAAAGAACAGTGACCAGATTTAGTTGGCGCGTAGTTACGACCTAGGAGGAAAAAATGATTAATTCAATAAAAAGCGTTATTTTGCTAAGTGTTATATTTTTGGCCGGCTGCGCATCGTCAGAAGTTGTTGACAATTGTGAAACTAACCAAGATGACCAAACTGGTACGTACGAAATGATTACTAGAGAAGTATCCGGAGATTGTGGCAGATTGGGAGATCTCCAAGTCAAGATTGATGAAGGTGTTGTTTTAATCAACGAACAATTTGGCTGTGAGCTTCGTGAAGATGATTGGAACAGTGAAATATGTGCATCGGAGTCTATTTTTTATTGTGATGATGGGGAATGGATAATGAAATTAAGATGGACTGTTATAAGCGAAACAAATAATGGTGATAAATTAATTGGTGACTTAATCGCTGATATGAATCGTTTTAGCGTTGCTTATAGTTGTTCTAGTGAATATAAATTTGAAGCAGAAAGATCTGGAGATATCTAAGTGAAGCTATTATTTGAAAATTGGCGACAGTATTTAACTGAAGAAAAAGCTTCTGACTCCTTAGAAAATTGGAAACACGAAGATGCAAAAAAATATGCTCAAGAATTAATTGATGATTATGGAAAACCTGACGTTGTAACAGATAGTATGCTTTTATGGAATGATCGCATATCTGAGTTTAAACAAACGTTTGTAAAAGATGAGTCAATTGAACATTGTTGTCCAAAGCCTCATCGTGATTACGTCTATTCAACAATGATTATCGATGTACCAGAAGATAAAATGCAAGCTATAGCTGATGCTAGTGAAAGTATTATTGTTGATCAACTTAAAAACGAAGTAACTGCTAGATGTGCTGATATATTTGCTAATGCTATTACACTAGGTTTTGTGCAAAAATTAGTAGCTGGAGACATAAAACCAGAAGATTCTAAAGAAGAATATGAAAAACACATTTTAAACGGTATGTTACCAGATTGGTTTGAGGAAGGAGATAAAGAAAATTTAGATGAATCTCTTTATTACGGAACCTCAACTGTATTTCATGAAGAAATAATCGAAAATGGTATAAAATCTCCAAGCAAATGGGGAAATTATGGTCTTGCCGAAGAAAATGCGATGAAAATCGTTGAAAAACACGGTGGAGAGCCGGCAGTTATACAAATTCCGCTCTCAGAGTTTAAAGATGAGCATTTTTTACTTGACGAATCCAATAATGATGTTATAATATATACTGAAGATTTGCATATTTTTATGGAAAAACAAGAGAAACAGCTGGTATAAAGTGACTAAAGATGAGCAAAAACAAGCGTTTCCATACGAAATTTACTGCGATATGGACGGTGTTTTGGTAGATTTGTTTGAAAATGGTGTATTTTTAGAGGCAAAAGATCCAAATTTGCGCAAAAACCTTGAAAAAATCATTGAAATGCGTTGGAAATGGTCAAAAAACCACGAAAATCCCGAAATTCAAGCCGCTTTGGAGTGGATTCGGCAATTATTAGGTGATAATCGCTCATTTTGGGCTAATTTAAGCCCCCTTCCAGACGTTTTAGCCTTCTGGGAGTACTTGGACAGCCTTGGAGAGGTAAAAGTTCTTTCTCACCCCTGGGATGAGGCCTCTGCGGAGGGTAAAATTGACTGGATTAACCAACATTTGTTTCCAAAACCAAAAAATAAGCATATTTTTCTTCCTTTGGACGGAAAAAAAGAGATTTGGGCCCGAAATAATGGAAAACCTTGCGTTTTAATCGATGATTTCTCTACATATACCGAAAAATGGGAAGAAAATGGTGGAATTGCTATACTTCACACGTCAATTAGTGACACAATTAAACAATTAGATAAATTAAAGAGAGAATTTTATGAATAACCAACCAAAAATGAACATTGATATTAACAAAGCAGAAGATTTTAAGTGCGAAAGCTGTGAAAATCTTTATTTTAACCCTGTTATTAGGTTAAAAAGGATAAGTCCGCTGGTTTCACCTACTGGACAAGAGGCTGTTTACCCTGTACAAGTTATGTCTTGTACAAAATGTGGTCAAATTTTTAATGATTTGAAGGATGAATAAGTATTTTATGAAAAGATGGCATAATTTTGTTAGCGAACAAAAAGATAGCAACAACGTTGCAAAGATTGTTTTATTTAACGGAGATAAAATATTACTATTAGTGAGCACACACCCTAATTTTAAAAATAAATTAGACTTGCCCGGGGGCCACATTCATTATAATGAAGATCCAGTAGAAGGATTAAGACGAGAAGTAAAAGAAGAAACCGGCTTAATAGTAACAGATCATCGAAAACTTTATCGATATGGAAATATGGATTTGTTTTATGGCGAAATGCCAAAGGGTAACGTTGTATTAAGTGATGAACACTCTGATTTTCACTTGTTAACAGTTGATGAAATTACAAAAAAAGGATATCAAATGACAAAAAGTCTTTATGATGCTGTTGTTGAAGCTTATTCACTTATGACTAAGGCTTAACTGTTATTTAAAGACTCTTTCTTTAGCTGTTTTAAACAATTGAGGCAAAAAACTCTTTTTTAATTTCATTAAACGGTCAAATTTAACTTTTTGTCTAGCATCTGTATATAAAGTTGTTGGTTTTTTAATCTCACCATCAATAATTTGATCATTAAAATCATAAAATTTACTTTTTGGTGAAGTTTTGCTAGAAACATCTGCACTAGCAAGCAAAAAAACACTTAAAAAACTACAAAAAACACAAAGTTTTAATTTTTTCATCTATCTGATCCTTATTTTAACAGTCAACTTTCTTTTTTGACACCATTAATGCTCTAGTAACAACATCTGCTTTGATTTCATCTAAAATATGAGAAAAATTTTGAATATCTGACTTAGTTATTTCATCCATCATGGCCCATAAAGAGTCAACCTCGTCCTGTAAGTCAACGTTTTCTTCTACTAGCCTTTTGTTTTCTGCTATTACTTCTATCAATTCTTCTTGAAGATCTTGTATTACCGCATATAATTCATTTTTATCATTGATTTTCATTTTTTTTTATCTCTTCTAATAAAGTTCTACACAAATTTACTACAATCTCATTTTTATTATAAAAAATATTGAATCTATCACCGCTAGCTAGCTTCAAAAGTTCCTCTACTTCTTCTTTTGAATAATATTTTGGTTCAAAATATGGTGACACGACCTATTTTTCCTTATCTTGTGTTTGCTCGTCTATTGATTTACCTACATTTTCAATTGTTTCTTCTAAAATACGTAACGCAAGTATGGTTTCAAATATTTTAGCTAGTTTATCCATAACACTTTCAGTTCCAAACGTTTCTCGAAGACTTAAAAAGTCAGAAGTTGCCATTTGTTTTAAAGGAGCCGGCCCAGCTTCTGATTGTTGTATATCTTCTTTAGTTACTGCGGCACTATTAGAAACTTGGCCACTATTTCCACCGCTTGAATCTCCAGTTGCAACAGCCTCACCTACGGATCCGCCTTCAACTCCAGTAGCAGCAGGTATAGATGTATTTATTGGCCCGATATTCATTGCGTCTCCTTAAAATAACTAGTTTAAGCTTTACTTCTTTTCCAATGAGACTATATTATATATGATGAAAGTAGGCGATTTAGTAAAATTAAAAGGTTTTAAAGTTTCAAATCCGAATGATATCCCGCACGGATTTATAGTTGCAGATTTAGGCTTAGATAAGTTTAAAATTAAATGGCTAGATCCTGACTTAGCTGCTCGCTGGGCAATGTCTCCAATTACACCAATAGAAAAATTAGAATTAATAACTTCTGATTAGTCTGTAGCATCCGGCCAAACAAAACCATATTCATTTTCTTCATAAAAAGATAAATTACTGTTGCGCTTATAACAGTTAGCAACATCTCTGGCGGCTTTCATAAAGTCATCAAAGATCTGTCGTTCTAAGTCGTATTGTTCACTCCGACTATAGACAGGAAAATAAACCTTAACTTTCCAACCTTGTGTTTTAAAGTTATCTTTCCATACTAATCCAATTGGAAAATTTTTATTTTCATCTGGTAATAATATCTTATATTTATCCGGAGCATCATCTTCAAGTAGACGTATTCTCATAGCATTAATATATAGTCTAGATATTTATAGTATGGGTTCAAAAGTTAAAGAATATAAATCCGGCGATCTTGTAGAAAATTTTTCTTACATTCGCAAGCCTCGTTTAAGAGGAATCATTATCGATTGCATGGGGTTTGATAAAGAATTAGATGATTTTATGTATAAAATATACTGTTATAACACCGGAAAATATGAATTTTGGGCTCACCACAGCATAAAAAAAATATAATTTGACTTTTTACTAATTTTGTCTTATACTTATAATATAGGACAGCGCATTAGCACGCGCAGTTTACTATCATTTACTTCTGTTGTGAAACAGGTGGAGTACGTTTATGTCTTTTTTCTTAGGTACAGTTTTTGGAGGGTATCTCGGCTATGCTTGGACAACCTTTTCAAACGATGATTATAAGTTTTATAACTAATCTTTAAAATCAAATCTAAATTTATACTCTTAAGATTACAGAGTATGGATTTCTATTGCCTAAGCTAAACAAAATAATTGTTTACAACACATAAAACGTTCTTATAATTTTATCAAGAGGGTAAAATGAAATATCTAACACTATTGACTACTGTTATTATATGCGCTAGCAACGAAGTATTATACGAATTTGATTGGATCAACAACTTAGGTCCATATTTATAAAAAAATGTCTCCAATAGCAACACTAATAATAGCATTTTACTTTTGGGACGTTTTCTTAAGAGCAGCTAGTAACGATTGGAATAAAAAATAGTATTTTATAGATCTTTTATTTCTTGTGGTAACTCTCTATAGAGGTTTATTAATATCTGTTTTCCTTGAGGAATAAAATCAGCGTGATTAATAAGCATCTTAAGCGCTTGAACAAATTCTGGATTTGTATTAATGCGTTCCATATCTTGAGCAGTTAAAATTCTGCTAACGTCATTAGCCGCTTGCTCTTCTGACGCACTCGCTTCAAGTGCAGCCTCTGCCGCTTCGCCAAGCGCTTCTCTTACCATAGTCTCAATTAATTCTTTTGTAATCTTCATTTTTATAATCCCCTATCTGGATCGTCATCTCTTTTCGCATCATGCATATGCTCTTTGACAACACTAGGTTCAATATTCTCGGTCAAAAGACCACGAACAATAGTATCACCAAACTTCATATCGTAAATACCAATATCACCACTCTCATTTAACGAATGCCAAAGAACTTTACCAACAGCGTTTTCTTCGGAAATTCCGTATCTTTCTAAAAGGTCTGAACTCAGACGTCCTTCCTTCATTCATTTGTGTTGGATAGCTTTTAATCTTTTTTCATCTTTTTCGGTTGGGTTTTTCTTTGCTTTAAGTTTTTTCTTTTCAGTTTTTTCTGCATCAGTTAATTTACCTTCAGCCACTCCTGTCGCTGCCTTCATACCCAACATAGCGGTTTGAAGTTGACTCCACTTCTGGCGGAGTATTGGAGCGCTCCCCCGACCTCGTTTTTCTAAATCAAACAGATAATTGCGAAAATCCTCAACCATTTTCTTTAAAGCCTTATCGTCTTCAAGAAATGCAACGTTCATTAGCGGATTGGAGATCTGTTTATACATAATACCCGGTGCATCTCCAGCATCCAACCTAGCGATAAGTCCATCGATCGCGGTACGTACGGTTTCAATTGCTTTTTTAGCTGCTTCTTGATTTTTGGCCGGCTCAGCAGCTGCCAAACCATCCATTGTAACTTCTTTTTGCAGCTCTTCTTTAATTAATTGTTTAAGCTTGCTTAAGGTAATATTCATATTTTTCTCCGAAAATTTTCTCCGACCCAAAAAGTCGTTTCATTATAATTAGTTCGCCAATTCAACCCGATCAAAAATTTTTCCCCAATTTTTTCCTAGTTATTGGTATGAACAAGATTGACCTAATGAAGTTCGCATTTGAAATCTTAATATACATAGGCGCAGCGCTTGTTTTTCTTGATGGGTATTTAAATAGATAAAAAAACGCCCCCTTAAGAAAGGGGGCTAGGAGGGCAAGGCGTCTAGGCCTTTCTTTATTAACTAGTATGGGTAACTAAGCTAAAAAAGTTCTAATTTTTCTTTTTAATCTTTGTTTAGTATAACACTAAACGTAACTAATGTTAAGAAAAAATTATTTTTTATAGACCTCTACCAAGCCTTCTGCCAAAAGCTGCTTATTAATGTTGACGTCTTGCAAATATATTTCGCCTAAACAACGGCCATACTTGTCTACGCCAATTGACTTTACACTAAAACTACCACGGTTAATACTTAAGATTTCTTCTAACCTAGCTTTGGCTAATTTGCCTTCACGTTTCTCCTCAAGGTCGAGAGTCCTTGTTTCAGGCGCGTTTATGCCCCATAAACGAATTCTACGACGAACAGTGATGTTGAACCCTAGATCGATCCAAGCATCGATTGTATCGCCGTCTACAACGCGGATTAATTCTGCTTCATATAAGTATTTATCGTTAACGTCCATTGTAGAGTAATTAGAATAAAGAATTACATTTGGCCTATAGCAAAAACCAAGAACAAAAACAAAAGACCGCAGCGAAAAACGGCGGTCTTGAAGTTTCTAAGGGATTCAATCATATGTTATTCTTCGTATCCGATTCGGTTTAATCTTTTGTTACGCTCCGAGCGCTCCGAGTCTTTATCTTTTTTTACACATTTGCCAAATTGACGGTAATCATTGCGATTCGGTGGCTTATATGTTTCGTCATCCGCACAAGGGCGCGGATCTTTATTATACATGCCTTCCTCAAGTTCGCCTTCTTCCAAGCCAAGCTTGTACAGTTTGCTCTTTACTTCGGACTCTAAGCGATCTGCAGCGCCTTGCGCGCTAAGTTTACCGCTTCTTAAGCCGTTAATGATAGAACGTACTGCATCTGCTATAGCAGATTCTCTAGGCGGCATCATGGGCGTACGCTCTTCCATTGCGTCAGGGCTTAAGCCTTCAGCCGCGACAGCAGCAACCTCTTCCTGAATTATCTCTTTAAGTCTAGTTTGTGTAATTTTCATTGGTAAATCCTTTAAATTTAGTTATTGGGCCCAGTTCCGGCATCGGGCGTACCACTTTCACGCTCAACCATATCGGCCAATTGGCGCAAGAACGTAGCACAAGCGCTAGGCTCTGCTCTCTCTTGCGGCTTAAGCATATTTTTAAAGCCGTCTAGCAGCTCCCTCGCGCGCTGATCGTTTTCAATTGGTGGAGCTTCGCTATTAATAGGCTGCTCTTCTGCGATCATGCCTTGATCTTCAGCCATATCGATAACCATCATTGCTAGTTCGAATTCGCGGGATCCCTGCTCATATGCAGCCATTACCGCTTTCCTAGCTTCTTCACCACCGGCAGCTAGCACAGATAGGGGTATATCACCACCCATATGGCCTTCTTCAAGCGCGCCTTCTGTTATGGTTAGCTGCTGCACAACCTGCATGATTTGATTAAGCACCTCTGGGTCAGTTATTTTATCAACCGCGCCACCTAACTTTTGCGCGAAAGCTTGTATCTTATCGACATTTTGAGCGGCCAGCGTGCCTAATGTGCCGCCCACCATCCCGTCGAAATAGCTCAATTTGCCTCTTTTGGCAGCTGGCTTAGCAGCTGCAGCGCCTTCTGTCACGGCAGCTAGCTCTTCTCTTAGTATCTGCTCTAATCTTTCTCTGGTAATCTTCATTGCGCGAACTCCTTGCAATCATTATAATTAGTAAGCTGCGATCTTAAGATCTGGAAAAATTTGGGCGGATTTTTTGAGGGGGGTAAAAATTTTGGAATTTTTCTGTGGGTAGCGCGTGACGATCTAGCCGCGCCGATAACCCTAGTGATTCTAGGGACATACATTCGGGGGATAGAGAGGGGAGGGGGGGGCCTATATAGCAAAAATCTAACGCTCAAAATAAAACGCTCGTTAGGCTTATGTAGACCTAGAGAAAGTTAAATTAACTATGCAATATCATTAAGGTTTTTATTATGGCATATCGGCGAAGATATCACCGTTAACATCCTTAATCGAACTGATATAAGGTTCTCCATCCTTGAAATAAACCTTAACAGTTCCGGCAAGATACATATCTAACGCGTTGTAGCATGCGTCAGCTAGGCCGGCCTTACCTACTTCATCATAGAACTCGCCTAAACTAATTAACTTTATATAAATATAGTCAATGATATTAGAGTCTTCTGGGTATATACCGTGCATTAGATATTCCTTCCATGCATATAGCCTAGCAAATAACTACCGCCGGTAGCAATAACGAGGGCCAACACTTTGATTATAATAGGGGTTTCCATTCTATGTACACCTAGAGAAAGTTAAATTAAGTTATTGAAATGACTAGGGTTTTTAAAACTCTCTTTCTTCTTCTAACTGGCGTAAGGTTTCCTTTGAGCCAAACTCAACGCCAGCAATAACGCCACAAATAAAGCAGCCAAAGCAACCAAGAATAACGAAAACGCTAAGCATATCAACACCTTTCCTATGATTATAATATAATGACAAGTGAGCGAAAGTAAAGGGTTTATTGTGAGGAAATCGGGTATATATTAAATCGCAGTCATTTCGCACCCTTACCAATTATCTATTTCCTATTAGGCTTTTTACCCTTTTATCTTACTACCTTATAAGGCTGGGCTTTACCAAATGATTCTAATGACTTAAAAAAGACACCCAAAACCTTAATCATTCTCTTCTGTTATCCATGCACAATAACCTAACGCTAATAAGTCTTCAACCATTTGTATTGCATTTTCCTGAAATGCACACTTGAAAATAGCTATTTCATTACGGCTAGTTATGTAATGCACGTGGTAACTCACATAATAAGTAGCAAGTGACTGTTATAATAGGAGAATCCATAAGGCTATAAATGCTGAAATATAAAGGGTTATTAATAGAACAATTGTTACATTTACTCTATTATTTTTAAAGACCTCGAACGATTTCAGCCATAAATCCGCCACCTTAGAGACCCAGGCCGCGATTAGTCAAGTGATTACGCAGCTTTACAACAAGGTCTTTCTCAATCTGTCCAACTCGTTGTTTTGACACACCAAAATCAGTTGCGGATGCTTTGTCTTTTCCCAAGTATTCCGCAAGGATACGACCGTTGAAGATAGCGCGCTGTTTGTCCTTGAGATTATTAGAGAAATCGGTGATGGCAGCAGCTATAGCTTCGTTGTTACGAGTGCGCTCTAACTTCTCGTGTTGATTAGGTTTTTCATCAAGCAAAGTCTCACCAAAGGTTGCACCGTCATGACCAATCGGAGCGTTCAAGCTAGCGGCACGAGTGCTAATAAGTGGAAGGATATCAATAACTTCCGACTCATCCAATCCAAGCTCACGAGCAATGATTTCAGTTGAAACGTCTGCTCCAAAAGTCCTACGAATCCGGGCAAGTCCAGCGTGCAACTTTTTTGCAGACCTTGTACCAATCCTCAACGTGCCACAGTTAGCTTGTACAAACTCTTGACAACGAGCGCGCATCCACTGCGAAGCGTAAGTATTGAAACTTGCACCCTTTTCTGGATTGAAAGTTTCAACAGCACGAATAATGCCTGTGATGGCTTCCGCTGTTAAGTCCTCGATATCAATACCGTTTCTGACATGCTTCTTTGCAATCTTAGCAGCCATCGGAAGATTGGATTTGATGAGGGCATCTAGAGCCTTGTTATCATTGGACTTTTGAGCCTCACGCACGAGGTCAATTTGAGTCCCACGCTGTAGGATTTGAGTAGTGGCTAGCAGTGTAACGATTGCGCTTTTCATTGATATCTCTCTATAATTGGTGGCTATGTCTAAACAATAAGAACGGATTTACTCAAGACAAGGGGCAAAGTGAAGTTTTTTTCACTTTTTTAACCCCTCGGAATCATTAACGAACTGCCTTGACGTTCTGCAAAAGTGCAATGATATTGCGGGGATGCGAGTGAGGCTTGATAATAAACTCACTCTTTTGTGGCCACTCGACATTAGGCAAAACCTCAATGATCTCGCCTACTTGCACGCCGTAGTGTTTGGTGTTAACTTGAACGATTTGACCGACTTTGAAAAATGCTTTCATGCTTATCCTTTTTGTTCCCTTGGAACGTTTTGAAGTTGCATATATATATTGCAAGTCGCGTGCCAAAACTGCTTTTTTGGAAAGTTTTTTTGGTTTCTTAATGATATCGCGCACTTATCAATCGGTCTCTTTGGAGAGACTTGGCAAAAAGTGCAATTTTTGCTTGTTTGTTGATACTTCTTGCAGAGCTAGCAGTATCACGTTTAGGTGCTTGGGTGTGCAATCTTTGCAGACTGCGCTCTAAGTTATTGTTTTTGCTTAGGAATGTTCGGTTATTTCGGCTAGCATAAACCAACAAAGGACCGCCAAGCAAATCATCATCATTAAAACTTCACCTTGCGGCCTGTGAGCTGGCTTGCGAGTGCAGCCGCTTGACTGCGAGCCTGTGAGCCTTCAAAGACAACTGGTGGAGCTAGTGCTTTCTCATTAGCATCAAAGAGGGCAACCATGAACTTGTCGTTAGACTGAGCGACACCGCAAAGCTCACCCTCTGGAGTGAAAGCGCGGAAGTGAATGTGCGCGGGCATAGGGCGAGAATGAAAGCGTTGACCCAAGCTTCGACGCGTACGTTGAACACGCCTGCTTGCTGCGTTGCCTAGTGAAATCTTCTGATTAGGTTTCTTGTTACCAAATGCCATTTTGTGTGCTCCGTCTTGGAAAGTGTTATCGGCTACATCTATATAATAAGAACCGATTTCGCTGAGTAAAGGGCTAAAAGTGTTTTTTTTGTTTATTTTTTTAAGCTCTCGAAAATATTCGGTTTTTTACGTGTATGCGAGCGAAAAAAAAATTATGCGCCCATATACGCGAGGGCGAGCAAAAAATTATTGGAGCCTAAAAGGTTACGTCGGCCCAACCCGGTAGAATTGCTGCGCTTTTTACCGTGACCAACTGACCATAGCGTAGCTTGCACTTGCCCTCGGCGTCAGCAGCGCTAAGTCCCCAAAATGTCTCGTCTTTTGATTGCTCTTCGTAGATGGCTGGACGGTGACGCTTGGCGACGTTCTTGAGGTAAGTCATTGTGACACGGTAAGGCTTTTCTTTCATCGGTGGCTCCTTCTGCCGGGTACATCTAAACAATAAGAACGCATTTTAGAGAGTAAAGTTTTTTTGTTACTTTTTTTATAAGCTCTCGGAATTATTGCTTTTTATTGCCTTTCAACCATTCCCAAATATAGATGGCACAAACGGCACCAATTAAAGCTTCAATCATTTCATCACCTTACGTGTGTGCACGAGCAAAAAATTATTAGCAGCCGCAGGCTTTAAGGAAGCGGCTGATATCAAAACGCGGGTTTGTCTCTTTGAGACCGTGCGCAATGTCAAGCGCGAAGCATTGACGCTGTTCTGGCTTTACAAAAGCGAGGCTGGTTTTGATGGTGTCTGCAATAAGCTGAAAATCTTTGCG
>Ga0209232_1001052_pt1 | contig 15589 bp, 26 predicted proteins | sample ETNvirenome_2_60_FD_184066 | JGI IMG/M metagenome (GOLD analysis project Ga0209232, IMG submission 184066) | Marine viral communities from the Pacific Ocean - ETNP_2_60 (SPAdes) (version 2) | ecosystem: Environmental > Aquatic > Marine > Oceanic | place: Pacific Ocean | collected 2013-06-22
TGCCGGCGCATGTACAAAAAGGCAGCGGGTTGGGTAATGAAAACATTACTGCAGCTCATTTACAAACTCCTAGAGTTAAGCAATTACAACAGCTTAGCAATGAGGTTGACGAGCAACACAGTGAGTATATTGAAGGAGCCAAAGTTGGTGACTTTATTAACACTGTAACGCGAGAAAACTACGGGCAGTCAATCTATGTATTAAACATACGATTTACTGAAGAGTTTGTAGCGTGGAAGAAGCGTGAAAAAGGTGGAGGACTAGCAGGTAGCTTTGCAAGCAAAGAAGACGCTATTGAATCCCTTAAATCTCAAGATCTTAATCCAGAGGATTATGATATTACTGAGACTCACTCTCACATGTTAATTAGAAAAGATGCGGAATCAGGAAACCTGGACGTACCTTTCTTATTTGACTGTGCATCTTCTAAGTTGCGAGTATCCAGAGAATGGAATACTCAAATCGCAGGTCTAAGTGGAGATCGTTTTTCAGCATTATGGAAAATGTCTTCTGTTAGAACAGAAAATAGAACAGGTCAAAAGTTCTATAACATCCAAGTTGAAAAAGTTGGATGGGCAACTGACGACGATTACAACAATGCTAAAACAGTGTTTGAAAGTATTAAGTAATCACTTTGCGTACATGGTGCGACATATATTGTCGCATCGTGTATACTAATTAAATGCCTGATGCAAAACAAAAAGGTTGGTTCTGGGATGACGTAAACAGACGCATGTATCGTTGGCATGATCTACAACTCCTCATGAGAGAGCGAGTATTAAAAGTTGAAAGAAAAGGACTTCATAAACAAAATCCACAAAAAACTCCCTAAAGAAATTTATAAGTGGAAAATCAACGACCCATATCATGGGGGTGTTCCTGACGCATTCTACTCCGGCCCTGGCGGCTTTTGTTTTGTAGAATATAAATATGTGCAATCCTTACCTAACCGTGGTACGTCGAAAGTACCCATCAACCTTTCTCAACAACAACGCCTCTGGATCCAGCGGGCGCACACACATAAACTACCCGCGTACATAGTCCTGGGATCTCCAGACGGTGTTTGTATAACAGACAACCCACTAGCAGAATTTTTTTATTTAGATTGCTTTTTAAGGTGTGCCGTGACTTTTGAAGCATATATCGATAGAATAAGCAACATATGTTTAACTATTAAGGAGTAATAGATGGATATGGTAAATCAACCACCTCATTATAATCAAGGTGGTATTGAGTGCATTGACGGAATAGAAGCAAGCATGAGCAAGGAAGCGTTTGCTGGTTACTGTAAAGGCAATGTTATGAAATATTTGTGGCGTTACGAGTATAAGAACAAAGTTGAGGACTTAAAAAAAGCTCAATGGTACTTAGCTAGACTCGTTAAGTCGCAGGAGGAGTAAATGAAAGAGGTAGGAATTTTTACCAATCTTTCAAAAACACTAGGACGTTGTACAAGTATTGCAGATTGTCCTTGTGTCGGTATTTGTAGTTGCACCCAATGGGGTGATGACCGTTGTAAAGGTTGCGGACGAACCGCGACCGAGGTTCGAGATTGGAATACTTTCTCTAAAATAGAGAAAAAAATCATAAATCTACGAAATGCGGCAGAAAACTATGGTATTAGGCAGCTACAAAGGGGACCCCGCGTAGAAGAGCCTGAGAAGGCCGCTAGTTAATTATTGGCCTAACGATACCAATTGCATTGACCAAGTGCTAATATGCGCACCTGTGGCATCCTGAGCCCACGTTTTTTTAAAAAGCCCTTAAAATTTACCCAGACAGTGGATTTTTGTTACTTTCTGCTATTTTTTTCTCTAAAGAAGAAATTTCAGCTTTAATTGTAGCTATATCAGTTTTAATTTCAGTAACATCTGGAACTTCTACACCGTCAATTTCTTTTTCTAAAAACTGTACCGATGTTTCTATAGATGCAAAACGTTCTTCAATCGCTTTTTGTGCTTCTTTAGTATCACCTATGCCACCAATCTTATCTTCTAGATTTGTTATTCGGTTTACATAGGTAGCCCCCGTGTAACCAAACCCTGCAAGAGTAGAAATAATTCCTACTAAAGCAATGACTTGTGTTGTTTTACTTTGTAACCAATCCATATAAGTCTCCTAAAATGTTGGCTGCATTTCTTTTAGTTTAGTAAGGGTATTAATATTAGTACCCGCTAACTGATAAAACGCAGCTGTGTTATCTTGAATAGTATTAGTAGTATAAATGCTTTTAGGTTCATACCAAACTTCTTTTTCTGGCAAACTAACTAACCTATAGTTATTAAACCCAGGAACAAAACCCATAACAGCTATAATAGCATTTTCAGATCCATACTCTCCCGTTTCTTCTTGTTGTGCTTGTACTTCTTCTTGTGCATTTTGTAAGTTTTCTGCAATTATATTTTCTACTGTTGTGTCTGTATCAGAATCAGTGCTAACAGAATTAACTGATATGTTTAAACTGTCTTGGCTAGATACAGTTGATACCGTTGCAACAGTAACTTCAGTAGTAGTTGTTTCGGTTTCAACAGTGCTTGTGCTTATGGAAGTATCAGCTACAGCAGTACTACTCATATCAAGAACTTGGTTGGTTTGTGCTGTAGAAGATGCAAATTGATCTGACATGCTTGGTGAACTACTAGTACTAATACCAGCATTTGAAGAAGAACTAACTGCATTACCAGATGCAATGCTGTTTCCTGTAGCATGTACAGATGTGCCTGCAGTTGTACCACTAACACTAGCTTGTGCAGTAGCTAAAGTAGATGAAACAACATTTAAAGCCATTTCTTTACTTATAGAGCTTTTTTCTTCAACAGCTACAAGTTCTTCTTCTATTACTTCTTCTATAGCTTCATCTTCTTCTTCGATGAGTTCTTCAATAAGTTCTTCCTCCGACTCTTCTGCATACGCAAGTTCTTCTTCCACAATTGTCTCTTCCTCAAACCACTCCTCCACTTCTTCAATAAATGTTTCTTGAAACACAAACTCTTCAATCATTAAATCTTCTATGGGTATAAAGACTTCTTCTTCCCGTATAAATGGTAATGGTTCTATAAATTCATCGAGTGGCTGTAGTTGTTCAAAAATTATTTCTTCTGCAAACACAAACACTTCTTCTTCAAACAACTCATACTCAGGTTCAAATATATACTCTTCAAATACCTCTAGTTCTTCAAATTCAAAATCGTCATACAAAATGTCATACTCTTCATAACCATAGTCAAACATTTCTTCATCATATCCATAATCAAAGTATTCTTCTTCTTGGTAATAACCAATATCCATTTCTTGGCTGTATCCAGGGCAAAATGGACCATATTGGGGATCTAAATCACACTGTAAATCATCATAAGCATCCCAGTATCCAGGACAGCTTACATCATTTAAAGGGTCACTACAGTCAATAGTTACACTTGTACCATACAAGGAGCCACCATTTTCTAATGAAGTATTTGAAGCTGTATTATTCCAATTTGTATTTACACACGAACTAGTGTTAGTTGTACCTGTATTACATTCATCGTGAAATAAATATTGATAATAAGTATCTGAATCTTTTTGTTGGCCTATTAAAACATCGTGTTGAATAATATCTAATGCACCATACCTAAATTCAAAAGTATCATTAGTCCAAAGTATTACTTCAAAACTGTTATCAGTATTATTACGGTTATACTCTTTTAAATCATACCAACCAAAGACTGTCTTATCGCTAAAGTTCTTAGCCAGCATTTTAGAGTTGTTATCTCTAATAAGGTCAGTCCAAAATGGAAACAGTGTGTAGTTGTATTGTGGAAGAGGGTCAGGTGTGTAATCACCGCAGTAATTATTGTAGTTTACATTGCCTGTACCCAATCCAAAATGCAGACATCCATTCGTAGCCATACGAGCAGAAGTAAATGCTTTATCATAAAAGTCGAACGTGAAGTCTAAATTAAAAGCAGAGGAAAGCTGGTCGTCACCAACATTAAGATTAGTAGTGCCTGATTCGTTTGTGAGGTCTATTAAAGACTGGTTGCCTTCATAGATATACTGTGCTGATAAATTACTTGTAAGTAATAAACAACATATTATTTTAAAGCAGCGATACATTCTCTTTTCTTTTGAGTAGAAGAGTGCCAGACTTGCTTACATCTTTGTACCTTTTCTTTATACCAAACTTTATAGTCTGGTCTGTCTTGTTTGTTTTCTTCCCAAGCTACTGTTGCTTCTTTTCCTATTTTTCCTTTATATGGGCAAGGTGTGCCGGCCATTTCCATAGCAGTAAAAACCCTTTCATCAGCACAAAGTAAACTAATAGAAGCCACTTTCATGCCCATATCGTAAAGGTATTTAGATAGTTTTAATCTTTCACAGTTTTGATCTCTTACAGTTTTACCACCAGAAAAACCAAATACTTGGCCTTGAAACGCGCCCGATCTACCTACAGTACATAAGTCTTGTGAATAAGACATTATAGATGGAGCAATAGCAGATGCAGGGGGAGCTTCTGATTTTACGTTTTGGTTGATTGTTTGAGTTGAATTCGACTCATTAATGTTTCTGTTCGTGTTGTCAGAACGTGTGTTGTTCTCATTAACATTCTTATTGTTAGTTGTAACATTTGAATCAGACGTCGATTTATTGATATTCGTATTGTTGTTAGTGTTAGTGTTAGTGTTGTTAGAAGTGCTCGTATTGTTGACATTTTGATTTACCGTAGAATTAACAGTTGAGTTAGAAGTCGAAGTCGAAGTATTAACATTGTTGTTTGTATTAGTGTTGTTAGATGTCGACGTACTAGTGTTAGTGTTATTGTTGGTATTTGTTGCCGTATTAATGTTTGTATTTTGATTGGTACTAACATTAGTATTTGTATTTACATTGGTATTAGTATTGGTATTAGTGTTATTGTTGGTATTAGTATTAGTATTGGTATTAGTATTTGTGTTAGTTGTGGTGGTAGTGTTAGTAGTATCCAAGCTATTCTGCTCGCAATACTGAGAGCCAGCAGTACAGTTACCTGTCTGATCCCCATAGGAATTAAAAGAGAATACTAATCCTAAAACTAGAAGTGCACGTTTGTTCATAAATTTTTACTAACATTTCCAACGTCTTCTAGCTTGCCTTAGCCTTGAGTTAGGGTTTTTTGCAGCTTTAGGGAATTTTTTCATCTGCCCTGCAGATCTAGCGCAATAAGACTTACGTCTTTTAGCGGCTTTACTTCCCTTTTTAACTTTTCCTGTTACTGCGGTTTTTAATTTAGATCCTGGGTTTGCTCTACGATAGGCGGCTACGCCTTTCTTAGTCATGCCAGCGCCTGACTTAGTTTTTCGGTAGTTAGCGCCTTTACCTCTTGTTGTTTTTCGTATTGGGTTTTCTTTTTTGCGGGGCACGTTTCTTCCTTACTGGTTGTTTTAAATTTTTCTTAAATAACTTTGCATAGGCTTTTTTTACCTTATCCAAAAATTTTTCAATATATTCTATATACATAATTATACTCATTAATAAAAGAGCTGAGACAATAGTATAGCAAATTACAGTTATTTGCGTCTCCTAACAACCTTTTTTGCTGTTTTTTTAGCTTTTCTAAAAGCCTTATCTGTTGGTGCACCTTTAGCCCCTTTCTTTCTCATTTTTTCTTTAGAGCCCGCTTTTATACGTTTTCTTTTTGCGTGTATGTTTGCATACAACCCTCTTTTACCTGGCACGTTTTCTCCTTGCTGTTCGCGTTCTTTTAAAAGAACGGTTTGATTTCTTCTTTTCCATTCTAATATTTTTAGGGTTATTGTTCAAAGGGTTGTTGTCTTTATGTGCAACATCTTTACCATCACCTTTTTTAGCTTTACCTTTAGCTATCATTAAACGGCGTGCTTTATTACGAGCTGCTCTACGTCTTTTTTGTGCAGTTGTACCTTGGTATCTGTCGTACTCTTGCCGGTAATTTCTGGCCATTACTTGCCAGTTTTAGCCATAGCTTTTTTGTGTGCTTGTCTCATGGTATCGCCCATAAGCATGCGCCTTTTCATGAAAGCCATGTGCTTTGCGCTGTGGTGTTTGCTATGTCTTTTTAGGGATGCCTCTTGGCGTTTAGAAATGCTTTTCTTTTTGACTTGTTGAGAGGGTCTTTTAGCTTTTCTAGGCATTATTTTTTTGGTTTTTTAGGTTTATAAACAATGTTGTCTAATTTTTCTGATACTTCAGCTTCACTCATTAAAGTATAGCCATCAGTAGAAAGTTCTTGGTTAGGCACATTAGGTTGCATTTTAGTTTCTTCGACCTTCATGTCTCCTACTTTACCGGGTTTTTTTTCTCCTGGTGTTCTAGACGCCATCTGTTTTCTCCTGTGCAATTAAAAAATCAACTAACTTTATTTTATCATTAATCTCAACTAGTTTACCAACCAGCTGGTCTAAATATTCTGTAAAGTTAGTGTGCTCTGGTATTGAAGTAGCGTTTGAAGTAAGGACTTCTAAGTCTAAACTGACCTGGGCCCGTTGTCCTTCAAGCGATGCTTTATAAGCTGTGTAGATAGATCCTTTATCCATTTATCTCTCCTTAGAAGTGTTCTATTACTTCATCTTCCACGGCTAGTAACCGTATGAAGGTTTCTTTTTACCTTTTTTAGCTGGCTTTTTCTTTTTAGCAGGTTTCTTTTTGTACATTCCTTTCATACCCATTTGATTTATACCTCCACATTTCATAGTTTACATTATTACCCATAGGGATTGGCTAAGTCAATATCATCTTCTGTTGACCATGTTATTCCATCTAAATGAGATAAAAGGGCATTTAGTTCTAACTCTCTAGTGTTAAAATGATTGGTTATCCAACCAGCTACAACACTATCTGTCACGTTGCTTATGTGCACAAAGTCAACGTCATTAGTATCTTTAGCAAGGTAATTAAAAGTTATATATTGTTTTGGTACAGTAACAGTATTGCTAGCGTCAGCGGTTTCGTGTGCGTTTATTGTGTATTCAACTTCTGTTACTACTGTTTTACCACCTTCTACTACTTGTTTAGAAGTTATAACATTTGGGGTAAAAGTAGCTGTATATCTTTTTAAAACTGCCATAATTAATTTGCACTAAATTTAACAAATCGAACGTCGGCTGATCCAATTTGTCTAGTTCCTCCATCACCCTGGCCATAAATATAACATGTAACTGTGCCACTACCTGTATGTCTAAATGCTATTGGTATGTTAGCTGTGTCAGCGCTGCTTGTAAGCCTAGATTGAACTATGCTTGTATTTAAATGTTCTATGTCAGGAGTTCTGTAAACTACACCAGAACTACTGTCAGTCAATTCTGCTGTGTCAGTGCCCCCAGATGTTTCAGTAGTGTCAACTGTACCATCAGAAAATAACAAATGTATTGTTTTAACTTGGCCTGTTCCTCCAATTAATCGTACATATCCTTGATAAAACCCAGCACCACTACCTATTGAAGTAATTTGTGCATATCTTTTAGAATTATTGTTAAAGTTACCAATAGTGCTACCAGAAACAAGGCCCCCATTAGTAGGAAGAACTAAATCTGTTGTATTTACTTTTATAGCAGTTACATTTCCTGCAAGAATTTTGTCTGTTGTAATTGCATTAGCTGCTATTTCATTTGCGGTAATAGTAGTACCAGCAATTTGAGTAGCAGTAATAGTATCAGTGGCTATTTCAGTAGCTGTAATAGTGGCACTATCTATTTGAGTAGCCGTAATAGTATCCGCTATAATTTTTCCACCATGCAAAGTGTCAATCTTTGCATTTGTAATATCCCCGTCTTTAATTCGCGCTTTGTCTATGTAAACAACACCACTATCAACAATAAATGGGGCTACAGAATTAGAACTAGCCGCACCTGAACCATCCCAAATAGCAAACTTGTCAGCTTGAAATTGTATAGCAGAACCAGTCCCACTATCTGAAGCATTTGCTTCTAGCACCATGCCAGCTACCGCCCCATTGGCTTCAACTTTAAGTACATAAGCTGCGGCTGCGTTAGCATCTGTTGCATTTACATGAGAAAGAATTGTATTTGAAGCGCTGTAAGCAGTACCGCTGTTATCATTTCCAGAGCCTACATAAGCAGAAAGGGTTGTTAAAGAAGTAGATGTAGCAGAATGTGCATTAGTTACTGTAACAATATTAGATTGTGCAGTGGCCATAGCTTCGGTAATAGTGCTGCCGGTATAGCTTGTGCTCCCATAAAGAGAAACTAAAGTTGCATCGCGTCCTGCTACCCAAGCATTGTTTGCCGAATTCCTTGTATAGACTTGACCATCATCTGTATCAAACCAAATGTCATGCGTGCCTAGAGCAGAACCGTCTGTTCTAGTACTTGGAGAACTGCTTTGTTTAATTACATTTGCTACACCGGAATTAAGAGCAAGCAAACTATAACCCGGCAAATTAGACAAAGTTTCGCTAAGGGCGGTCATAGTTGCCCCTATGTTTTCTACGGTTGTAGCACTAGCCATATTAGACCAAGGCCCTGGATTGTTAGAAGTACTTACAAACCTTACCCAATAATAATAAGTACTATTATATTCAAGTCCTTTGTCTGTATATATAAAAGCACTAGTAGTACCAACTAATACCGCACTGCTTAAATCTTCGCTTTGTGATCTCCAGATTTCTGTAAAACCGTGATTTCCATACGGAGCAGTATTAGTAGATTGATTCCAAGACAAAAGAACATCGGTAAATAAGCCACTAGCAGTAAGCACCGTAGGGGCTGGTGGCACAACTGCATCTCCCGGTTTCTCTCTAAGTGGAGCAAAACCAGTTGCGCCTGCTATGTTTGGATTATATGGTGCTTGTGCTAAGTCTGTAGCTAAACCACTATCTACAAGATCTCGATGGGTTACAGCTCTGTCTTTAGGATCACCCCTCCTACCAAGTCGCACTTCAAGTGCTTCTTTCATAGACTCTAGTGCAAGTTTAGTTTCGGTGTCTATTTGAGCCGGAATATTCTTAAGGGCTGGGATTTTAGTCTCGGCCATTAGATTCCTCTTAATTCATCTATTGATTCAGCAATACAAACTTCATTAATCACTTTCGCAGAAGATACTTCTATTGCAAAATCTTTAAATACTCTTGGTGGTAACCTAAGAATAGGTTCAGGTATATTAGTAGAATTTATAGTTACAGAGTTGCCAGCCGCATTAACATAACTGCCTGAAACTGAGTGTTGTGTGCCAGAAAGAGCAATCGTGCCAGTATAAAATAAGGCACCATCTCCATACACCTTTACTGTAACAGGAAATGCTTCGGCATCTACTTTAACAAATCCCATGCTAGTTGGTTTGGGCGGAACAAAGTCCTTAGATTTCCAAGTGTAGGTTTGATCTGTTGTACCACCCTGAAACTTTTTAATTTGATTTGCAATAATTAAGTACGCATTGCCATCATCAGGATCAGTAAATGTGCCCCTGATAAGTGCGCTTGCAGTCAACTCAGTTAATGCGTTTTTACCCCCTCTAGGATCAAATATAAAACCACCAAACCCAGAACCTGTATTATAAAAGCCTAAATATCTACCTTTCCACAAAGTAGCATTAATGGTGCTTGGGTAGTAAGTAGATTGCCACTGGTCTGGGCTTATTAATCCTTCAGTAATAATTTGTACATCTGTACCCGCAGCTGCAACTAACCCTTCTGCCCCTGCATAAATAACATATTGACCCATATCTACCATTGATGTTTTACTCAAACAGGCCTGAGTAGATTCAATTTTGATTGCGCTCATAGAGGAAGGATCAGACCCTGCAACTAAATATGGAGAGCCTTCAGTGGTTACAATTAAACCATTACCAACAGCTTTCATTCCTACAATATTATCTTCTATGGCTGTGCGATAGGAAGTAGGCCAAGCATGAGGTAAAAAGGGTTCAGAAAAACATATACGTTTGCCAGTAAAACCTGCCATGATGCCATTTGGTAAAGCTGTTAAACCCTTCATTGGCCCATCTGGATATACATTAGTATCGTCGTCTGGCGGTGCAACCCAATAATAAGAAGGGATAACTTCAGCTAACTCATCATTGTCAGATGTATCATCATAACTAGTAGTTGCCATTGAAACCTCTGCAACAAATTGAAAAGCTGTTGTATTAGAGCCTGTATTAGATCTATAAATACGTTTAACAGCGCCCGTACCAAAATTATTATTTGATTTAGCACCGGCTGTTGATAAGTTACTTACAGTAATTACAGCGTTATCGTCTGTTGTAATTACAGTAGATGCAGCAGAAGGTGGTCCTTCTTCACCGTACGCACTTACAAAAGTGTAAACATAAGAAGTAGAAAAGTCTGGCAGCGCGTCTGTTGTATCGTTAAAAATAGCCCCATCAGTTACACTACCAGAAGTGCTAGCTCCATTTGCCTCTACCGCTACTTTGAAAGTCAATGTTGTAGCACTAGGTACTGTTAATATTTTATGTTCTTGGTTTAAGTCGTCTGCAGGAATAGTGTTTTGAGCACTAAAACCAGTAAGCTTAACGTATTGCCCAACTACAGCCCCATGACTATTGGCCGTAGTCACCGTTATTGAAGAAGAGCCAGTGGCCGTGGTTAAAGTGGCATTTTCTGAAACTACTGCTTTAATTGCAACGGCTGGTGTATTTGGGGGAGCTTCAATCCCTAACCTAAAAAATGCGTTAGGGTATACAGTTCCACCTATTACATTGGTGCTTCTACCCATGCGAGGAAAGGATTGCCCCGTCCAATAAACTGTATTGTTAGTGTCGCCGGCGATTGGGCCAGGCACGACGTCTACATCTTCATCAAACTGTAGCCATTGGGTATCAGTGTATTTGTATATGCTTTGTCTATTAGAATTAGACAAAGTAGTAACGTCTGCTTTTGGGTTTACAACTGTATCATCAGTTATAGGAGTTAAACGCTGACTCTCTAAGTTAACGTTGGAAGCTGTTTGCGCTAGAGTATCTTCTAGTAATCGAGGTGAGACCTGCGGAGCAATTCCGCCAAACTGGATAAGTTTAAAATACGCCATATCATCTGAAAGTATACATTATTGTGGCTATAACTGCCGAAAAGACAACCCAAAACACACGTTCGCCGTTGCTTACATCTTTTTTATTTAACTTAGTAGTTTGTTCAACAGTTTCAACTCTGTCTTCAAGTCTATCTAAACGCATAATAAATCTTTCGTTTTGTTTCAATACAGTGGTTACCCTTTCCTCTATACGAGCAATAGTTATGACAGCGTCTGCAAGCCTGTCTATTTTGTTTTCTAATTTATCTAATCTATTTGATACGTCGTCGATCACTTGTAACTCCATATATGTGGTCGAGGTCTGCTTGGTTGTGCATCAAGTGTATCAAGATGTATGAACCGGCTGTCGCCATGTTGTTTTACTCCCACCCCTGTAATACCATGCTTAAGGGCTACTTCAATTAATTTTAAAGCGTCCTTGCCACGTATTAGTATGTCGATTGCTTTACCAGAAGCATGGGCTCCTGGTGTTTTTTTCTTGGCTTCTATTGGATGAGTTTTATCTCTGTAAGCACTGGTTACTATAAAAGGCACTCCTACCTCTTCTCGTATTATATCTAGTTTATGCATGAAGTCATCATCCATTTTACATAAACCTGTATGTTTACACTTTACTTCATCTTCAGAAAAATATTTCCAGTTAGCCATTGTCGTCCTCTTTTGGATTAGGTTTAATTTTATCTTCTTTAATAAAAGCTTTTACCTCTTCAGAAATGTGCAGTTGTGCACTTTGTTTAACTTTTAAATCAAATGCAAGTTCTGCTATAGCGCCCTGCAACTTAACCAAAAGGTTAAGATGATCTAAAACTCTAGGGGTAAGATTTTCTATTAAATACTGTTCACCGCCGAAATTGACTGAATCAATTTCTTGTTTTTTATCTGACATAGTTTACTCCTTATCTTTGCCGGATGAGTTAGAAGCTCCAAAGTAAAAAGAAATAACCGCACTAGCTAGTCCTCCTAAATACCCTAGAACCAAGTTAATTAAAGCTTCACTATTTTGTTCTGGTGGCTGTAGAGTTACTAAAAATATATAACCCATAAACCCAGAAATAGTAATAAACCCTAAAGTTCTTGTTGTCCAATCTTTACTAAACTTAACACGTGCGTCTTGTTTATCTTCAGTCTCTAAAGCAAAAATATCAACTTCTAGTTCTTTCATTTGAACTTCAAATTGTTTTTCCGCTTTTTTAAGTTCAAGCATTTGTTCTGGACTTGCAGTTTGTATTGCCTGACTAATTGCTTTAGGTTCTGGGGCACACCCAAGAACTTGTGCAACTACTGAAGCCGCTTGCCCACCTAAAGGCCCACCTAATGCGGATCCTAGTGTTGGTGCTACTGCACCTATTACATTTTTAATTAAGCCAAATTTCATATTTACTCCTTTGTTATCGGGCTGTGCCCATAATTCCTGTTGATGTTACGAATGGATTATCTGCAAATGCCATATACAAATAGTCATGGTCGTTAAAATTAAGGTTATTATCATCTCTGCATTTAAACCCATTACTTAAAAAATCTATGTTTTTTGTTGAACTTGCACCTTGAGGATCACTTCCATTGGCAACAAAATAATCGTCCATTGGGTTTGTTGTGCTTCTAGCAGTATCCATAATATCCCAAGTCATATTTGCTTGAGTAGATTTAAACATTATCCATTTTGGTTTAAATCCTGTATAAACAAAAGCACCGTCATCACTAGAATTTCCGCGGTACTTTCCAAACTTGCTGTCTACTATGTGTAGAGATAAGACTTTCTGATTGATAGTTAGGTGGATAAGTATGAATATATTCAAAATCTGTGCATTGACGGCAGTTGAAATGGATTTTACACCTGAAGGTGTATATCAATCATATGAAGATGGAGATTCAGTATCAATGCCTGTTAGATCAAATATGTCTCTAACATTTACTGAATTAGCACCCATATTTGCTAATGATTATGATCCAGAGACTAAAGATGCCTCTGTAAGTGATCTTGGATTATTATTACAAGGTGAAAATGCAATTACCGATGACGACATAGGATTCTAATGGCTTATTTCGATTACCACCCAAACTTATTATTACCATCATTCTCTCCCAATCGTAACTCATCTAAAGATGGTGTAGTTACTAAAAACTTGTTTAGAAGGGGTAAAATAAGAGATGAGTATTTTGAAAATGCTATGTCATTTCAAAAATACAATATTCGAGGTGATGATAGACCAGATAACGTGGCACAAGAGATTTATGATGATTCTTCTCTAGATTGGGTTATATTGATATCCAATAATATCATAAATGTGCGAGATGAGTGGCCAATGTCTCAATACGATTTTCAGCGATTTATTGATAGTAAGTATAGTGCCTCACAAATATCACAAATTCATCATTATGAAACAAAGCAAATAAATGATAATGAAGGTATATTGTTATTAGACGCAGGGCAACAGGTAAACGCAGATTTCACATTTAACTATTCTCAAGGTGGAAGTAATTATTCTCTATCTGGTGATGAAATCTTAACTTCATATACTAACTATGATTATGAAGTAAAGGTAAATGAAGAAAAAAGGAATATATTCGTTCTTAGAAAGGAATACCTAGAAATGATAATGAACGATTTAAGGCAAATAATGACTTATACGAATAGTTCGCAATATGTATCAAAAACCATGAAAATGGGTGCTAATATAAGAAATAGTTAAAAACCTAGGGGCAAAAAAAATTCCCGACTTTTTTTTCGGGAATTTTTGAAACTGAAAGTTGAATTTGCCCTGTATATACTACTCTTCAGCTAGTCGCTGAAAATATGACAGTGCGTCATCATCACTTGCACTACCAGCAGCAACTGCTACTGGTTCAGGTTTTGCAGTGACTATCTCTTCTTCTTCATCAGCAACCTCAGGTGCAACCTTTGGTCTAGATGCATTTAGTACTTGGTCTAAACGCTTCTGCAAATCATCATATGACTTGAACTGATCAGCAGCAGTGAACTCAGCGAGTGAGTACTGCTTCTTCCATAATGCTTCTAAGGCATCATCATCTTCCAAAAGAGCACCAGTAGCAGCAAATTCGCTACTATCGTAATTACGATATCCCGCCACATTTTTTGCTTTTAATTTGAAATTTGCACCTTGCCAGAAATCGAATGGATCGATTGCTTCCTCATCCTCAAACTCAGGTTGCATCGCTGCAGTAATCTTATCAAAGATCTTTTTACCGAACTTGTATAAAAATACCTTACCTTCATTCTGTGGGTTAGTTGGATCTTTTACAACATAGATGTTGCTGATGTAACTAAGCTTACGCTTTTGCTTACGTGCTAGATCCTTGTCAGCATCGTTTCCACTGTTCCAAAGTAGTCTGTTGTACTCAGAGACAGGATCTTTACCACCAAGAGTAGTAAGACTGTTCTCAATGTACCAACCACCTGGTCCTTGGAATGCATGTGACCATACTTTCGCCCAAGGTAACTCCTCACCGTTAGGTGCAGGTAGGAAACGAATAACGGCATAACCGTTACCTGCTTTGTCTACTTCCAATTTCCATAATCTCTCGTCAGCACCGCCAGTGCTTCCCTTATTCATTTTTTCTATCTCGGTGGTCAGTTTGGAAGTAAGACTTCCCATGCGAGATGCTTTCTTTAAATTTGCGAATGACATATTCGTTGTATTAGGTGGATTGTAGTATTGTCACCAGAACATAGTATACATCAGTATTTATAATATGTCAAGAAGGTCTTGACATATTTTTTTATGCCCATTTTCATCAGGATGACCCTTCTCTGCTTTAGTATAAGATCCTTTAGAAAATTTTATATCAACAGGCAAAGTCATATCATAATTACCAAACCATATTATACGATGAGGTACATCTCTTAGATGATTTCTAAGAATAGTATAGTACATCAACTCATCAACCTTACCATACTCATCCTGATAGATGTTTTTATAGTAATCATTCCAAACATCATAACTTCTCTCAGGTTCCCAAGGAGTATGACTGACTGCCTTCCACTTATTATCATCTTCAGAATAATACTCAGTCCTCTGTCTCTTAGTCATCTGTATGATAAACAAATCATACTGTGATACATCATGCTCCAATATGTTTCTAACAATTCTTCTATTACTACCTCCACGTTTAGCAATATTATATTCTTCTGCACCAAAATGATTGCAGAGTAATCTACTGTACCTACTAGTGTAATTGTCTTCTAGTTCATCACCCCAAGTAAATGAACAACCATCAAAGTAAATTTTCATTCTTCAAAATCTCCTGACAAATAATTTGATGACCTTCCTCATTAGGATGACTGTCATGCTTACTCCTTACTCTTGGTACGTTTCTTCCAATAATAAAATCAACTGGAACTTCTGGTTCTGCTTCAATAGATAAAATCACATGTGGTTTATCTTTGAGAATTCCTTTGAACAAGTTATAATATATCTTCTCTTCACTCCTACCATAATCATCATTGTAAATCTCCCTATAGTATGTCTCCCAATAGTCACGATCCTTCATGTATCTTTGATAGTTTGTATATGATTTAGGATCTAAAGAATTATTTTTCCACTTGCGAACATTACGTTGTATCTCTTTTG
>Ga0209232_1001054_pt1 | contig 15586 bp, 28 predicted proteins | sample ETNvirenome_2_60_FD_184066 | JGI IMG/M metagenome (GOLD analysis project Ga0209232, IMG submission 184066) | Marine viral communities from the Pacific Ocean - ETNP_2_60 (SPAdes) (version 2) | ecosystem: Environmental > Aquatic > Marine > Oceanic | place: Pacific Ocean | collected 2013-06-22
GTTTTACTAAGTTATGTTCTTCCTGTCCTCGCTGGACAATCCTTCCACTTTACAGGGGTATATAATAGGCTCCTTTTAACAAAGTTAGGAGCATATGGTTGCTGAATGACTATGAGAATCGTGATAAATGAGAAATAGGAAATTGGTGTAAAAAATAAACCATTATGGTTAGTTATTACGAATATGATATGAAACATAAGCGAAGCGTTTCTGCCTAGATATGTGTCTAGGATTCTAGACAGTCAGACAACCAGTCCGAACAGTGATAATAGATTCAAAATAATAAATCATTATTTTTCTAATACTACCATATGGTTCTACTTTGCAAAGAACTCATTTTAATACCTTGAACCATAATAAGCACATGAATGAAATATTACTGAACGCCCTCCTCTTTTATGGTGAATTGGAGGGTTCCAAATGTATGATTGGTTTGAATCTATTAAATTCTGTTCTAGGTGCTATTCTGTTGTTGATTCTAAATGTAAAAGGTGTTACCCCTAATGCCCTATAAATGTCCAAAAGGCTGTGGCTTCACATTATACAATTCTGACGATGAAGGTGCAGAATGTATTAGTTGTGGTTGGCCATATTGCCAAGAAGAAGAATAATATTCAAATTAACCACTTTGAAATATAGTTAGTCAGTCACGGATTATCGTTTTTCGCCGTGTAACGCTTTTCGCCCATATGCGTATCAAAGGGTCACATTAAAAACGTAAAGTGGTTATTGAACGGTGTTAAATCATAAACGATGTTTTTGATAATGAACATGATTGTCTTACAAAGAGTCCGTTAAACTCTTTAATTTTATATTCCCCCCTTGACGGATAGCAGGGATTGACGGAGTATTGCACTTGAAAGTTAGTTGGGTAGGAGTAAGGAAACGGAATCGCGCGATAACCGCTTGTCCTGAAACCTAACTTAACCGAGTATAAGTGTTTACGCTCCCGAAATCTCTGTTTTTCAGTTATTTCAGGCTTTGTGCAAAGTCAAACCATATGGTCATAACTTTGAGAGAATGACCCAATTTTGGTGATTGTTTTTTATTTCGTCTATTTGCACATAATTCTGTGCGAGGCTCCATTAACTGTGGTGAACAATCAAACACCACTCCCCAGTATTTCCCAATCAACCAATGTGAATTTTTTTCATCGAATAAGGAGGATTTGCTACTGCATCAACAGCATCTTCAAACGCCTGTTTATTTCGACCTCTGATTGCTCCATTCATTTTATTGATGTCTCTCATAATCCAATAAATTGCAACTCGGTTTCTGCTATTTATTTCATTTTCAGCAGTCCATTTTGATGCATAAAATTCATTGGTTGGTTTGTTGTCTCGGTATATTTGGTATGTTATGTTTATCACCAACTTCTTAGTATTATATTGTCTATAATTGGCTTGCTTCAAAGTGCAACCATATGGTCATAAAACTTTGAGTATAATATGACCCTAATTGGTCAATATGTGATTTAATGCACCTTTATCCTCTGTCCGTTCCAGAGTTCACCGTTCAAATACCAGTCATAATTACGTTGAACGATATTAACACCATACAAACCGTTTAAGCGTTCCTTTGTGGTCATTGAAGACCAGCCACACGTTGAGATATAAAACCCGCTTGGTGTCTTTTCCGCTATGATGTTATTATGAAGGCGCATTTGAGTTATAGTATAATTATCTTCTTTAATTATTCTTATTTCTGTATTATCTCGCTTAAATTTGTAGTTATTGTTAAATGCGTTTATTGCTAGGGCTGTTATTTGTCTCATGTCTTCTATGTATTTAATTGCATATAATAGGGTTAAACAAAGTCACACCATATGGTCTGTTACTTTGTCTAATGAAATGACAGACCCCCATAAGGGGGCCGTCGGGAATGGGCTTACACGCTAGGATTACTCCTCTTCCTCCATATTTGGAGCGATAACCTGCAATTCTGGCATATCACCGTTCATTGATTCTCCATCCCACAAAACACGGGCTGTTTCATCATTCTTCACATGCGCTCTATATGCGTCTATTAGCATTCGTTCAACACGACTACCGTGGTATTCACCGTATTCTTCTGGTGTTCCGAAAAACACCTCAGAAGTGGCTGTAACACGACTTCGACTTTCAAGCGCACAATACTGATTATTGTTATACTCTGCTGTCTTGTTTGCTGTAACATTAGCAACAATACCGCTAATTCGCACTTCAATCGCGTCTGGTAGCGATTCACGGGGCTTACCCTTCTTAATCGGGGAATTATCCACTGTGCTGAACATTGCTGTAACAGCACCCCACAATCGCTTACGCGAATCTGCATTCTCTTGTGCTTGGTCTAGAATACCTGTAACAACAGGCACAATAGGATTATCTCCATTTTGTTCTATCCAAGCGTCTACCTTACTACGGGTAGCGTCCCATTTTTCATCATCCATGTAATAACTTGTTTTACTCATTTTTATCACCATTTTTGTTTTTTCTCCATGCGTAGCCATTCCCGACGACGCATCCTACTTAGTGTTTAATGCTTAAATTGGTCTTCTTTCAAAGTAGAACCATATGATTGTAACTTTGAGGAATCCCATCATAAATAGTTGTAGTAGTAAAAGATACAGATACAATGAGACAAAAGGTGATTAATGATGAAGTCAAGATGTGATAAGTGTAATGTGGTAATATCGAAAAACTGCGGTCGCACCGTCTGTTATACGTGCTTTAGCACTAAAGAAGACCAAACGGGCCAATAGGCCCCCTTAAATCACAAAGTTACGGGAGCATATGGTTGGTATGTAATTAAACCCCATTTATCGGGTATATCATAAGATATTAATCAATACATTTCTTAATATCTTATTCCTACCATATGGTATTAACTTTGAGACAGAATACCCCGAAGGGATTTTTTTGGCTCATTATACATCCCTCCTTAGTTTCTTGTTATCATATTCAGTTTGATGAATAAATGATAAAATTTGTGGGATGAATTCAACTGCATCTAAGCACATTCTAGCACTTACTGTTACTGTTTCACGTTCTGTGTCCATTGTTATAGTTACCTTAACCATTAACAGCCACCTCCACAATTTTCACTTTCCCAACCACAATCTTCACAAAAGCAATCAGAATAGTCACCTAAATATGCTCCTGTTATGATTATCTCGGTTTTACAGCAATTACAGTTGTCGTGGTATTCCATGTATTATTAGTATTATTTATCTTAAATAGGCTGACCACAAAGTTCACACCATATGGTATGATAACTTTGAGTTTAATACCCCGAAGGGATTAAAACCCGTATGTGGGCCAATGATTTGAGATTAATGCATGTTTCTCAACCATTGGGACACATTCTTTTACAATACAACTTCTGTGCTTAATGGTGAATGACTCCATGTTATATTATAAATCATCTATTCATTAGGGTTTATCACAAAGTTCACACCATATGCTTTGCTCTAAAATTTTTTTAATGTTAAAATAAACAATAATAAATATTAATGATAATAAACGATTCTTTTTTAATGACTGATGATATGCATTAGTGGTCTAATATCTATGTGCGCTCCAATATAGTTAATAGCATACTAGCCTTAGCATTCTGCATGGGTAATTGGTTTGATTCTATATTGAAATATAGACAAACCAGTATTAATGAGTTTGGATGCGAAAATATACGTGATAAGTATCTTGATGAAATAAGGAGTGCAAAGTATTATACAGATTTTGATAAGTATAAGCGAACTCTTATGAATATGGATTGTATTGAATTAAAGAATCATTTAGATGCAATGCGTCAAATTAAAACATATGTGAAAGATGACTATCAGCATCATTTAAAATTAAAGGTAGTTAAAGATATTTCAGAGCGATACTACACTATGTTATAGTTGTAATTATAATACAAACAATACTAATTTAATATTTATTATTCAAGTGGCGCGAATAACGAACATGTTTATCTCTAATTAAATGTTTAATTTTGAATACTTTTAGTAAATACAATATAAAAATAATGAGGGGTCAATATTAATTAATAAATTATATTATATCTAATCGAAACTTCACTAAAATACTTTATACAAGAGTTTAATAAGAAAGCAGCCACTAATTAAGCCAGTAACATTAATAATAATAAATATTAAAGATAACAATAATACTTTGCCAATAAGAATACAATACATTCGATACTAACCGAATATAATATAATTAAATCATTTAATAATTAAATAATATATTTTTATCCTGGAAATAGAAAAAAAAGAATTAAAAAGACAACGCTAGTGCCACTAAAATTCCACCACAATTTTTGAAAAAGTAAAACTAAAAGGACGTATTAAAATGAAATGGGAACAAGAACTAAGAAAAGAAATAATTAAGAAAGGTGAACCTGCAAATAGAATGCATGGTTTTTCATTTAGAACCGAAGTTGATTTTGATGATGTAGAATCTGATAGTTTTAAACAAAAGGCAATAGTTGAATGGGAATTTCAATTTGGGCAACGTATTGAAAATATGCGTGAGATTGGAATTTATGTAACTAATGTTATTTTTGGAGATGAGTCAGTATTAGACCAAGAAAGCGTTGATTATATTAATCGTGAACCTCCTGAAGTTAGGGATAAAGTAGGGCCAGCAGAATTAATTAAATACAAAGATGGGGATTATGAATTAATTTGGTCTTACTGAAAAAAATTCCGCCAAATTTTTTGTGAAAGGTGTTTAGTATGAGTTGGTTTAATATTGTTAAAGAACCAAAGTTAAGAACATCTTCCAAAATTACTACTCAATTAGGTAGTGAATCTAAACCAGAAGATGATGATTGTATAAGAAAATTGCGTGAATATGAAATTAAACTTAAAAGTATTCGCCAGAGATGGATTTCTCAAGCAAATTGGGATAGGCGAACTGATGGGCTTAATGTATATGTTTATGTTAAACCAGTTAGTCGGTTACCTGCCTTAAATAATTTTAAGGACATACCCGAAGAAGTAGCATGTAAAGCATTAAAAATATTAAATGGGCTTAAATTAGATGAGCCGCAAGTTAAAGAACAAATGGTAGTAGGTGGTAAAAAATATGAAATTAAAGCAATATATGGTTTAAAGGACAATGATAAAGACCCAGATGTCCTTATCAGTATGCAATTAAAGATTTTAAGGGAAAGTAGTTATGGAGATTTACGAACTGTATTAAACTTTACAGTAATGTTTAATGGAACAAAGGAAGAAGCAATGAAAAGGGTGGATTTCAGATGAATTGGTTCAATATTGTTAAACAACCTAAGTTGAGGACATCTTCTAATGTTACTACTCAATTAGGTAATAAAAATACACAAGAAGAAGATGATAATTGTAAAAGAAAGTTGTTTAGTTATGAAAATAAAATTAATAGTATTAGGGTTGGAAAATTAGATGTTAATGCAGCCGCTTATGTTGAATCCGAGTTTAAGGAAATGCCTGAAAATGTAGCATGTGAAGCATTAAAATTATTAAACGGATTACAACTTAAGGTTTTTAATTTGGTTGGTGAACCTAGTTGGTTTGTCTATAATTATCCTATGGAAGAAAAATCAGTAATTGTTGGTAATGCAGTATATTATATTGCTGCTAGATATAGATATGCACCAAACATTAGAAATGACGTTTATGGTAAGAATGGCCATTTAGTTTTAACAATTGATAGAAATGATTTAAATTTATTACAGTATGAAGTAGAAGCAAATGGAACAAAAGAAGAAGTAATGAGGCAGGTGGATTGGAGATGACTTGGTTTGGTATTATTAAAAATCCTAAACTTAGGGCTAGTAACAAATTAACTATTAATTTAGGTAGTAATTTAGGTAGTAAAACCGAAGAAGACGATAATGATTGTGAGAGAAAAATGAAAGAATATTCAGATAAAGTTTTGAGTTTCAAGGAAAAAATAAATTACTTGGATAGATTTTCTAGTTGGAAATTTCAACCTCCAAACTTACCAGAAGAAGTTTATTGTGCTGCATTAAAATTATTAATGCAAATAAAACCCAATGAGAGGATTAGTGATGCAGTTACATTAGATGATAATGATTATATTATTGAGGTAGAATATTTGTATCATCCTCTAGAGGATTTTAAATATGGTTATGCTGAATTAATGGTTGATATAGGAGGGACGCGCAACACTCATGCGGGATTATATTTTTATTTAAATATAACAGGTCCAGAAGAAGAAGTAATGAAAGAGGTTGATTTTAGATGAATTGGTTTACTCTTTTGAAACAACCCAAACTAAGGGTTGGTAGTAAAATTACAACTAATTTAGGTATTGAATCTACAAATGAAGATAATGACTGTGAAAGAAAAGTTAAAGAGATTGCTATTAAAGTTGGTAATTATTCAAAACCCGGTTCAAAACTAGATGGATATTCTAGTTTAGATTTTATGCCTGTAAAATTTCCAGAAGAAGTGTATTGTAAGGTATTGGAAATGTTAAATAAAATACAACCCAATGATGGACAAACTGAATTTATTGAGGTAAATAATATTGAGTATAATATTGATGTAGCGTATCTGTATTATCAACTAAGAAAAGAGGCTTCTATGTGGGTAAAGATTCATGACCTTGATTTGGAAATAAGCGAGTATGAAACCCCTCTCTATATTGTATTAGATTTTGATAATAGAGAAGCAGGGCTTTCTGAGGAAGAAGCGTTAAAGAAGGTGGATTTCAGATGACTTGGTTTAATACTCTTAAGGCTGGTCAATGCACTGGTCCCACCAAAAAAACATCTTCAACTGCTAAAGGTAAAAAGTGGATGAAATGTGTTCCTGACGGTAAAGGTGGATATAGGAGAGTTCACTGGGGTCAAAAGGGAGTAACTGTTTCTGGTAAAAGAGATGGTAAAAGAAGAAAATCTTTCAGAGCAAGACATAAATGTAAAACTTGTAAAGGTGGAGATTATTCTGCTAGATGCATGGCTTGTAGGGATTGGTAAATATGAATTGGTTTACTTTACTTAAACAGCCTGAATTAAGGACTGGAAGTAAAGTAACTACTAATCTAGGTATTGATAGTAAAAAAGAAAATGATGATTGTGAAAGAAAAATTAGGGAATATGCGAATAAACTACAAAAAATGTATATGAAATTAAATAATGATGTTAGAATAATCGCAATGGGTGGTGTGCATTCAGGAAAGGGTTCACACCCCGTAATTTCTGAAAAGGTGTATTGTAAAGCATTAAAATTATTAAATCAACTTACATTTGCATCGACAGATTATAGTAAATATAAAGAAGAAAAATTTGAAGATGAATATGGTAATAAAGTTAGAATTGCAGGAGTTTATAGGGAAGAGCCACAACCTCTTGGAAAACCATATCATAGCCCAGAATATGCTTGGCAAAGAACCCCTATTACTTTGGTGATGGTTCTTGTAGTAACATATAATAAAACCCATAACACGTTGAGATTACAGAAAAACATTACATTTTCTAATAGAGATAAAATGGAAGAATATATTAAGGAAGTTGATTTTAGATGAGTTGGTTTACTATTATCAAGAATCCTAATTTAAAGGTAGGTAGTAAAGTTACTACTAGTTTAGGTATTGATAGTAAAGAAGAAGATGATAGTTGTAAAAGAAAAATTGAGGAATATATAGATAAAGTAGCATTTAACATGCCTGATTTATATCATGAACAAACGGGAATATATCCTACTACTCTTACTGGTGAGAAATCAAATATACCAGAAGAAGTATATTGTCTTGCATTAAAACTATTAAATAGATTAAAATTTAATGAGGAACTTCTTGAAAAAATTACTGTAAATGGCTCAAAATATGAAGTTAAAGTAAGATATTTTTATACTGGTGAGGGAATAGGAACTAAGTATTATAAACCCAAACACCCTAGTGCAGTAATGATGTTAAATATTTATGGCGGGGTAAAATCAGAATATGGTCAATTAATTACAGACGATATGGCTTTAGAAATACTGGCAGAATCTAAGGGTGTTGAAAAAAACGAATTTGGTCAAAGTATTTGGTTTGGTGAAGATAGAAACTTTGCAGGAAATAGAGAAAAAGCAATCAAGGATGTTGATTTTAGATGAATTGGTTCAATGTTATCAAGAACCCTGAATTAAGGGTAGGTAGTAAAGTAACTACTAACTTAAGTTCAACCTCTGATAATCAACCCGATGAACCTTGTAAGAAAAAACTATTAGAATATAGGCCAAAGATGAAAAATCGGAAAGGGTTATTAACCAAGTTAGATATTGAAGTATATGCTTTTCAAGAAAAAGAAGGTGTAAGAGAATCTAAATATGGTGGATTAATTAGGGAAGAAGTTGAATATTATCTGGATAATACAAGTTTAGAAGCATCTTTTTCAGCATTACCAGAAGATGTAGCATGTAAAGCACTAAAAATGCTTTCTGGAATGAGTGGTAATTCTACTATTCTTAATAAACAAATAGGGGATAATTATTGGTGTGAAGTAACTAGATTAATTATGCCTAAAAATAGAGTTTATGGATTAAGTGATATGCAATATATGTTTTTTGAAATTGGATTAATGATAATGACTGATAATAGCGAAGGGCCAGTAGTGATAGATTTTACTCATAGAATATATTTACCAATTAATGAAGTAAGAGAAAATATTAAGGAATATGATATTTTATTAGATAAAATGGATTGGAGGTGATTTTATTAATTGGTTTGATTTAATTAAGAATCCTGAATTAAGAACAGGAAATAAAATTACAACTAGATTAGGTATTGATGAAAAGGTTGAAGATGATAGTTGTAATAGAAAATTGAAACAACTTGCTGATAAAATGAAAAATTATACTCCTTTATTAAAAGAAAGATGGGATAAAGGTTGGCCCGCTTTTCAGGAGTATTATGAAAAACCTATTGATTGGCAAACAGATGCATCCCTTACCGTAGAAATTAAATTAAAACGAAAATATGGGGGTAGGTCTAGTCGTTTTGCTGATTTACGCGAGGTTATTGAATGTTATTATACCCCTGTTCCAGAAGAAGTAGCATGTATGGCATTAAAGATGCTTTCTAAAGAAAAAGAGGATTTTACAGAAATTGGTGATTATACTATTCATCGAAAATTTCAAGTTGATTATCAAGATAATGTAAATGAATTAGATATTTCGTTTAAAAACGAATATGCTATTTTAATTAGTTGGAGAAATGCTGAAAATGTTCAAAACATTATAGATGCAGACAAGGACATGGATACAATTTTCGGTGAGCATAATATTTTTGTTATATCAGGTTATTATGAGGCAAGAAATTTTGGTTTTAATTGGCATAAGGAGTGATTTAAATGGATTGGTTTGATATAGTTAAAAACCCTAAGTTAAGAACAGGGGGTAAAGTTACTACTAATTTAGGTAGTAATGAAAAGGTTGAAGAAAATTCTTGTAATCAAAAATTAAAAGAGTATGTTGATAAGGTGAATAGTTATATGACTAGTTCCATAATAAATTGGGAAAAAGAAACTTGGCAACCGCCAAATAAAAATATGCATCCCATACCACTTACTTTAGGGATGGTTGATACTGAGGCTAGATTTGCACCTGTTCCTGAATCAGTTGCTTGTCTAGCATTAAAGGAATTAAATAATTTAAATTTAGATATAACTGCTACTTCGGGGCCTAGATGGAAGGATTATAAACTGGATGACTACATTATTCATATGAACTTTAACTCTAGACAACATATGTATGGAATATGGATAGACCTGACTTTAATAATAGAACCCTTCGGGTCGAACTCTTTCCTGCCTGATAATGGTATTTATATTAGTGCATTGTTTAGTATATCACATAAAACGAAAGAAAAAGTAGATTGGTTTAATGGTGATGAGGATGAACAGTTCTATGCTAATCTTGAAGCAAATCTAATAATGAGACATATAAAGGAATTATCGAATAAATATGCTAATAGAGTAGATTGGAGGAAATGGTAATGAACTGGCAATCTATTTTGAAACAACCTAAACTTAGGACTGGTTCCAAAGTAACAACAAATCTAGGAATAGATAGTGAAAAAGATGAAAATACTCCTTGTAAAAGAAAGATACAAGAATATATGGATAAAGCAAATAGTATCGACCAAGATGGTTATCATAGAGTCGGCACTTCAACCTCTACTATTGTTCCTGATTGGCCGGAAGAAGTATATTGCATGGCCTTAAAAAAATTAAATGAATTGAGTTTTGAAAAACTAGAAATAGAAACTATGCCGAATGGAGGGAAAGTTTATCATCAACCGGTGCATCAAGAATTAAATGATTATGTTGTAAATTGTTATTATGGCGGAGAAGAAGATACAGTGAGAGGTGGTCATGACCATTCTTACGGATATGTTTATATGACTTTAAACATCCAACAATTGATTCCTCATGAAGAAATAATGATTAGAAATTTTAAAATTATATATAAGGATGATATGGAAGCCGCACTTAAGGAGGTTGATTGGCGATGAATTGGCAAAATATCCTAAAACAACCTGAACTTAGAACAGGTTCTAAGATTACTACTACGTTAGGTAGGGATAGTAAAGAAGATGAAGAAGGTCCGTGTTTTAAGAAATTAAAAGAGTATCAAGAAAAAATAGCGGGTAAAACTTATATTATGGATAAAAATATAAAAATGCATGTTAAACATAACTTAAAATATATGCCTGAAGAAGTTGCTTGTGCTGCTTTGAAATTGCTTAATGTAGCAAAATTGGCAAATGGGGCAAATAAACAAAGGAGAAGGTCAATAAATTTTGTAACTTTAAATGTAGATGGAACGGAATATCATGTAGAAACTTATTGGTATTATGATTTTTCAAAAACTAGTTTTAGAGTTACTATGGAGTTAGAAGTTTATACGCCTGAACCATTAAATGTAAACCTTTATTTTAAAGTTTCGGTGAGAAATACTACTTTGGATAATTTAACTCCTGATAAAATTATAGAATATCATTCAGACATGGTTAATTGGAGGGATAACTATTGAATAATTCTTCCACAGTTGTAAACTATTCTTATAGTTTTATTGATATTTGTTATGCATTTTGTATTGGTATAACTTCTTTCTTTCTCTTTCTATATACATTATATTATATAGGGTTAAAAATATTAGGTGAAGCATAAATGAGTTGGTTAGACATTATTAAAGGAAAAGAATATTTGGTTTCTTTTTCCCTTAAAGAGGGAGATGAACCAAGATACCTATCTACTCCACCTTATCAATATGTTAAGTGGGCATTATATAAGAAAGAAGATGGTAAGTGGGTTAGGTCTTATGACCCTAAACATTTTACTGGAAAAAATGGTAGTTTATATGGGGTTTATGGTTGGCATTCTACTTTAGGAAATAGCGTTAAATTTTATAATGTTGATGAGAAAAAATATGTTAAGCCGATAGAATTGGGGTTGAGAGTATGAATTGGTTCAATGCTTTTAAATCACCTATTAAAGTAGGTCTTATCAAAGGAAGACATGAAATGCCGGTTGATGGGTATATTTTACAAGGTATTCCTCAAGGAAAATTAAAAGATATTATTCCGCAATTAGAAGCAGATATTCGTTCATGGTTAGATAGAAATGATGGTGAGATTCATTTGTATGTTACTGGGTTTAGTCCTGCATTAGTTGGTTTTTTGAAAGCAGTTAAAGAAAAGGATGATGTAATACTTTATCATAGAGATTCTTCAATACAAGATTATGAACCCCAAAGGTGGTAAATAGAATGAACTGGTCTAAGTTTTACACGGCTACTGGAACAACTATTAAAGGGCATGGGCGCGTCACGAAAAATAGGTGTTTTAATGTATATTAAAAAGGATGAAAAATCTCGCTTTGATACTATTATTAGTGGTATGAGGTATAGAGAGATTTGGAATAAATTAAGCAATAAGAAGGGCTTAACTTCGTCTGGTCTTAATACTATGTTTGAGTCGAGAGAAGAGGCTGAAAAATTACCTAAAGAAGAAATTACTCAAGATGATATTGATACATTTATTTCTTTGCTTTTGAGTAGTGTTTTTGATTCATCTGCTAAAGCGGCTCAAGGTATATCAGAAGATGAAGAGATTGATTTAACTGACCTCTTAGAAGAATATGATGATAACCTTACTGATATACCAGATAAAATAAAAAATAATCCTACAGTTAGAGAAATTATTAGTAATGTTATTAGTTCATCAAAGGAAGAAATTATGCGTAATTTAGACCTTGAGATTTGGGACCATGTAGAAATTAATAAAATTTTAAATACTTTATCTGTTGGTGCTTTATCAGATTATATCGTTCATGCTGTATTACAATACAGTAGGTTTATGGCTAGAGAACAAGATGAGTTAGATGAAGATTCTGCTAGATTAGGACAAGGAGAACCTGATTCAGAAGAAGAAGAAAAAGAGAGGGAATTTTTATCAAGACCACCAATAGAGTTAGATGAAGATAAAGAGTTTGATGATGATTTTTCAAGTAAGTGGGCTAGTGAAGATATAAATACTGTTGGTTGGTTTAGTGTTCTTAAAGCAGGAACAGTAGATTATTCTGGAACTTGTAGTAAAGAAGGTTGTAATAGATTTGTTAGAGGTGGCGATACATGTCCATTAAAATTACCTTCTCCAGATAAAGCACCTCAAGGCCCTAATTGTCCTATGAGGGTTTGATATGTGGTTTGATGTTATTAGAAAGGTTGAAGGGGTAGTAACATCAACATCTGCTAATACTAGTGATTTATTTAATGTAAGATATTCAAAGAAAAAGGAGGATGAAGAAGATGGTCAGGAAGACAAGAAAAAGGCAAGTAATAAGAAGAAATGAAGTCACTCAAACTTTTGATGGTGAATTGCGTAAATTCTATTCTGATTGGGAAACTCTTTGTAAAGGATTAAGTAGAGAAGATATTGGAATTACTGGTCAAAAGGGTGGACAACACCTTTACGATATGGTTCTTAATCACGTTGCTTCGGCGGTTCAAAGACCAAATTCACCTAATACTGGTAATGTTGATGGTGCAAATTTTGAAGTTATGAAAAAACTAAAAGACATTATGACCACCAATGAATTAGTTACAGTTGGTGATTTAAATCAGGTTAAAGAACTAGTTACAGTTTTAAATAAAATGTCTTCAAATAACTCTGATTTAAACCCTGCTAATATACCTTTTAATGTTAGATTTAGAAGAGGTAGAGGAAGAACTGTCTCTAAAGAAATATATGGTCATTATAGAACTGATGATTATGTAGCAATTAGAAATGCTGACCCGAAAAAGAAAGATGAAACTATTAGAGCAGTAGATGATAGTTGGTGGAGTATGTCTAAAGATGGTTCTGCAAGGCCTCCAATGTATCAAGCATTATTTGGTGATGGTAATAAAATAGGAGAAGATGAATCATTAACAGGTGTTTTAAATAAATTAACTAAATCTTTCCCCTCTGCTAAGATTCCTTTCTTAGATATTAAAGTAAATTATGACCCTACTGATTTATCTAAGATTCCTGAATTTAAGAAGGAATTAGATGCTTTAGTTAAAAGTCCTGCTATTAAAGGTAGAGATGGAAAGGTATCTCCAACAAAATTACAACGCCAATTACAAAACTCAAAGATACAAATAACTTCTAAAACTTCTTCTGACTTAATTAAGGATGTTGCAGGACTTGTTGGTGATAATGAAGTATTAGGTCAAGTGGAAGCATTTTCAATTACATTGACTAAAAGAATGTTAAAGAGATACGCTGGTCAATTTGACTTTGAATTAAAGAAATCTTGGATGGATATGTTAAAGTGATTAAAATGAGTTGGGAAGAGATATTAAAGGATGATGAATACAAATCTTATACTAGCAGAATAGAAGAAGTAGAAGAAGAAATTAAAACCGGGAAATCCCTTAGAAGAAGTAAGGAGTGGAGAGAAGCAGATTCAACAAGGAAATTAGAGATGAAACGCAAGTATATAAGAGATTTAAATGAAAAAAGGAACGAAATAATAAGGGAACTAAAAAGAGATTTTAAGGCTGCAATAGAAGGATACGAGGCGATGGAATGAGTTGGCAAGATATTCTAAAAGGCGAAAGAGTTTATGTGGACCCTAAAACTTATCCTAAAACTGGAGAGGATGGGGAAGAACTTATCTATTTTACTAGAATGGATAAAACAAGAGGATATAATATTGAAGAAATTCTTCAAATTAGAGAACCTAAATTATTAAATAAATTAAACTCTCATTTTGAAGCAAATCCCCTTACTAATGATAAGGTAAAAAATACTGATATTGCATTTTATTATGATATTAAAGATTTTGATGCAGAAAAGGGGTTTCATTGGAAAGAGGCTTTCATTAAACATGGAATGGGGGATGGTGAATATCAAGAATTTACTGATGAGGTGATAGATTATATACGAAGTTTAGGTTATACTGTGCATGAAATTATTGCGGGAACACATAATCATTATATTGGAGAAATAACTAGGGGGAGATAATATGACTTGGGAAGATATATTGAAAAATATAGAAGTCAATAGAGAAGAAATGTGTTGTGAAGAGGCTCGACTATCTTTAATACAATATTTTGAAAAACACGCTGAATTAGCAGGTAAGCATCCTGATAAAAATTATAGAACAGGTGGATTAAAAGAATCATTAATACAAACATCAAGTGATTTATCAGAAGAATCTTGTGATGAACTAAAAGAAAGTATTAAGAGATTTCAACAGATGTATCATTTAGATGAGAGTGCATTTTTTGATGGTGATGAACTTCGTGATATAATGCATAACTGGGAAAAGTGTGAAGATGAACCTAAAGAAATTGGTCAAAAAGACCGAGAATTTAATGTTAATGAAGTTTTTGCAGAAAATCAAACTGATTGGATGAATCAATATATAAGAAGGTGATTAATATGAGTTGGGAAGATATAGTTAAATTTGAAAGAAACTTCGTTTTGGATGGGGAATCTTATGTGGAGCAGATTAAAAAAATTAAAGAAGATATTGAAAAAGTTATTAGTTATTTAGACCTCACTACTTTCTTTGGAGGTAATAAGGATGGAGATATTCAAACTGCAATTAAAATGTTAAATGAAATAGATACAGAGGTATGATTAAATGCATAATAGATTACTTGAAGATTGGCTCGATGATGAGTCAGAAAAAATTACTAATTGGGAAAAGAAAAATAAAAGAAACTTTCTCGATGTATTATTAATATGGAGATGGTTTAGATAGTTACTAGAAAACGCTGTAAATTCTGCCAATCGGAAGATAGGGATGATTTAGAGGCAGCGTTAGAATCTGGACAATTAACTCCTGATGATGTAGATATTCAAAATAATTGGCCTAGTGGAACTGCATCTAGACACCAACGTAATCACATGGGGGAATATTTTGATGATAGTAATCCACGTTGTAAATTATGCACTGACCCTAATCGAGCATTATACGAGCAAGGGATTGATTCAGGTAAATTAAAACCTGTTGATTTAGCAACCGTTCTTAATATTTCAGAAGCACAAGTTAAACGTCATATGACTAAACACCTAAAACCATTAGTTCAAAAATCTGCTGCTACTATGATTGCTAAAAA
>Ga0209232_1001055_pt1 | contig 15579 bp, 16 predicted proteins | sample ETNvirenome_2_60_FD_184066 | JGI IMG/M metagenome (GOLD analysis project Ga0209232, IMG submission 184066) | Marine viral communities from the Pacific Ocean - ETNP_2_60 (SPAdes) (version 2) | ecosystem: Environmental > Aquatic > Marine > Oceanic | place: Pacific Ocean | collected 2013-06-22
ATGACCATAGCCTATCTGGAAGCCGAGCAGGATGGGCTGGAATTAGATAAGTTGAACATGATGCTGCAGTTTATTGATGAATGTGATGCCTTGATGCAGCAAGGCCAGGAAGCCGCCCCAGAAGCACCTGGTGAAGAAGCAGCAGCAGCTGCTCAAGGAATGGCGGAAGAATTAGGATTGGAAGGTGCCGAAATGCCAGCAGGCATGGAAACACCAATGACAGAAACAATTGACGCGGCAATGCCGCAGCAAGAAGGATTGCCAATATGACCGAAGATTTAGAAACATTGCCGCCAGAAGACCAGGCCGGCGTTAATGAATGGCTGGAATCAAAAGGCCGCACTATTGAAACTGCTGAAGTTGAAGACACTGCAGATGTTGAAGAAGCTGCACCAGTGGATGAAGCTCCAGAAACTGAAATTACTGCTGAGAATAATGAAGATGAAACCGTTGAAGAACCAGTGGCCGAGGAGCAGCCCAGAATCAGCAGAGCGTTTTCAAAAGTGGCTCAAAAGGAACGCCGACTTCAGAAAGAACGTGCAGAACTCCAAAAGCTGAAAGAAGAATTAAAACCATACCAGGAAGCCAAAGCAGCTGCAGACTCCGGGGATATGATGACAGCTGTCAATAAAGTGGGCTGGAATTACCAGGATGCCACAAAACAAGTGCTTTCAGACGGCAAGCCGGCAGTACAAAACAAGCAGCAGGCTGACCTTGATCAGCGCCTGGCGAAGCTGGAAGGAATGGAAAAACAGAAACAAGTTGATGATTATGTTGCAAAATTAAAAAACATCGTAGAGACTGACGAAAGATATGAATTGACCCGCGCACAGTGGGACAATGCATGGCCTACAATTTTAGAAATGCAAAAGATTGTGGCCACCGAGTCCGGCACGGTTAAGCCGGAGCATGAGATCCTCACAGACATAGAGGATTTCTACGAGCAGCAAACCAAAGTTTTGGCATCTTCTGCCAAGATGAAAAAGCTGCTGGGCCAGACCGATGATGGCCCATCTAAGGACACGCCATCGGAATCTCAAAGGACAAGACCGAGAACTTTAAGAAACAAAGTATCGGCCTCATCGCCCTCTAAACCGCGAGCGCCACAAACCAAGCGGGAACGCCTGGAAGAAGCACTGGCCATTTACGAGAGCAGCGGGGGGTCTTAACAAGTCCTTGACCCATGGATAGGGTCAGAAAGATTCTAGTATGGCAACTGCTACCACGCTGGCTGCTTGGAGCAATGCCCTCAAACAATACTACCGCCCGGATGAAGTGGCGCGTGTAGTATATGACTCGCATCCTTTTATGGAATTAGTTCCGAAGGATGAGAAGTTTAGAGGGAAAAATGCACCAATCCCAGTTTATTACAATCGCCCGCAGGGCATCTCCGCAGTGTTTTCCACTGCACAATCAAACGCAACTGCATCCAAGATTGGGGAATTCCTCATGACCAGAAAAACTGGTTATGGAGTTGCCACCATTGCGGGTGAAGCTGTCGCTGCATCAGAAGGTGATCGATATTCATTTTTGAATGCAATGACTACAGAAATTGATGGCGTTCTCCGGTCACTCGGTGATTCCATTTCCACAGCCCTTTTCCGGGATGGATCTGGTGCCATTGGTCAGGTGAATAACTCCAGTTTTGGCGTCACAACTTTGGATCTGGTCCAAGATACTGATGTTGTGAACTTTGAAGTTGGAATGAAGCTGCAAGTATCTGCAACCAAGTCCGGCGGATCGGTTCGATCTGGAACCTTGGAAGTCGCTGCGGTGAACCGCACGGCCACATCCAACCAGGTCACCATGACCGGCAACTTGAGTGCTGGAATTGGCGCAATTGCTCAAAATGATTACATCTATGTTCAGGGTAATTATGATGCAGCAATTACTGGAATGGGTGGATGGATTCCAACAACTGCACCAACCGGAGGCGATAGCTTTTTCGGTCAGGACAGAAGCACTGATGCCACACGTTTGGCCGGCCAGCGGATTGATGGTTCCTCGATGACAATCGTTGAATCACTCATTGAAGCTGCTGCAATCACTGCTAGGGAAGGGGGAAAACCCTCGCACCTGTTCTGCTCATTTGCAGATTTCGTCAAAATTGAAAAGACATTGAACGCCCAGGTTCAGCGTGAGGTCAAACAGAGTGATTCCGTTTCCGGATATCGTTCTCTGGATTTCTATGCTCCGCATGGAATCGTCAAAATAGTACCGGATAAATCATGCCCCGAAGGTACGGCATATTTACTGGAACTTGGACGGTGGTCTTTGATGTCTATTGGACCAGTGGTTCAGCTTACTGAACTCGATGGGCTGCGCGTATTGCGTCAGTCTGCGGATGACGGAGTTGAATGCAGAGTTCATTCATATGCAAACCTTGCGTGCGAAGCTCCAGGATTTAATTGCGTGATCACACTTCCATCTTAATAGGAGGTAATCATGGCCAATTCTATCTTTTATGGAGTGCAAGCACTGCAGCCGGAATTAAAAATCATTGCTGGAACCTTCAAACCGAATGGTTCCGGCGCGATTGACAATGACGCAAATGCAGGCACCGGGTTTACTGTAGCGCGGACAGGAACTGGACAGTACACCGTCACACTAGACGAGGGATATCCAGGTCTTATTTCCGCCCAGGCAACTGCGGCATTAAACACCGCAGCTGCTACGTTTATGCAGATAACCGGCGCCCATGATGTCACAACTGCCAAAACGATTGTGTTCACTGCACTGACAACATCCACGACAGCTGCTCCGGCGGCCACGGATATTGCAGCGCACGCGCACAATCACGTTCATTTTGTTCTTTTCTTGAGGAACACATCTCTGACTACATAGGAGCAGATATGTATGGACCCAAGGAAACCGCCGTCATGATCATGCAGGGCAAACGCCCAGGCGGCATGGCGGAGGAAGAAGAAATGGAATTTGGTGAAGAAGAAATGGAAGAAGAAGTAATGGAATACTCAGATGAACAACATGGCATGGCCGAGGAACTTATGTCTGCCGTCAATGACGGTGACACACAAGGCATCCTGGAAGCCATCCATGGAATCTATATGAGCTATTGATATGACCTCATTTGTAGCACTTTCAACCATCCGGACTTTGGCCAAGCAAAGAGCTGATATGGAAAACAGCAACTTTGTAAATGCCACTGAATGGGTGCGGTACATCAATAGGGGGTACGCGGAATTGTATGATCTGATTGTAACAGCAGCCAATTCCGAAGATTACTACCTAAGTGACTCAACCGTGCAGCTTATTTCTGGAACGAAGAGCTACAGTCTTCCATCGGATTTTTACAAAATGCGGGGGGTGGATCTGAACTCAGGTTCTGATTCCATCCCTCTCAGCCGATACAATTTCAATCAGAGGAATCGAGGCAGCCGATACTCGGTTGCGAGAAGGATGCGGTATCACATACAAGGATCATCTTTGCATTTGACACCGAAACCTTCCACAAACGACACCCTCACAGTCTGGTATGTTCCTTCACCAAAAACTTTCCGGGAAAAGACGCCGACAGCAATCACGCGAGGCACCAGCACCATGTGGACCGTTGGCGCCAGACATGGGTTTGTTGTCAACGATACAGTCACCGGATTAGGATTTTTGGCAGATGATTACAATTGTGATCAGACCATCACTGCCGTAGGAAATGCCACCATCACTACCGATTTAGACAGCAGCGGACTTTCCGATCCAACGGTTTACGGATCAGTTGAAACGAGGCTGGATTTTTATTCTCATTGGGACAGCTTTGTCATTGTATGTGCCGCAATGGATGCACTCATAAAAGAGGAATCCGATATTGCTGCATTGGCGATGGAAAAAGAAGGATTGACTGCCAGGATCACGGCAGTTGCAGAAATGAGAGATTTGGGGGAACCGGTCACGGTGACAGATGTCTCCAGCTACTACACCGGTTTCGATTATTTAAATTACCTATAATGCCGAGGAATTATGAACCCAGTTCAATATAGGAATGTCACTAACTATATAAGTGGTGGCGCTTTTAGTGGTGACCTGACCGGGGCCACCATCGATGCAGCACAATTCACCCACGTTTCCATGACCGTGGTTAACACTGCCACCGGCACAACGGTTGGGAATATTCACATACAGTTTTCAGATGATGATACCAACTGGGTCAGTGGATCTGGGACTGCCACCGCAGCAATAAACGGCGGGGAAACAAACTGGCTACATCATGAGGTGGCTGCTAGGTATGTAAGATTCTTTTTTGATCATAGTAGTGCGGGATCTGGTGCAACTGGTTCAGTAGCATACACACTGAAAAGCTAAATGAGCCGGGTAAACTTCACCCAGATCTGGTCACCAAATGAAGAAGTAACGCGGCTGCAGACACACATCAGAACTACTCTGAACCCACTGCTGGAGCTGCCGATTTCTGATGGATTGCTGCAAACAGATTTATCCATTGAAACCTCTGACACGGTGATTGACCACAAACTTGGAAGACAATACGAGGGTTTCATAATCACTAGGTTGAAAAGCAATTCAGTTATTTTTGAAAGCAGCAGCACTAATGATACGCCTGACCGGACTATAATTTTAAAAGCATCGGCCACGGCTACAGCAGACATTTATTTTTTTTAAGGAGTCTAATGGCAACCACAAATATGAACCTCACGCAATCGAGCGTAGGTGTAACATCTGGACCAGATTGGGCAACCAATACAGAAGCAAACTGGTCAGCCATTGACACCCATGACCACTCATCGGGAAAGGGGGTGCAGATTTCTCCAGCCGGCATCAACATTAATGCCGATCTGGAATTCAATGCAAACGATGCAACCGAGCTGCGAACTGTAGCATTTGATTCTAGTGCCTCGGCCACATCATCAGCAGATCGGCGTTGCTTTTATGAAGATGGCGGAGATATTTACTGGAGAAATGCCAGTGGAACCGCCGTGCAGATCACATCTGGAACTGCAGTTGGTTCTGGAGTTGGAAGTATTGATGGCATGGGTGGGACACAAGCCCAGGTTCAATATAATGATACCGCCGGACAAAAGTCTTTCAGTTTTATCCATGATAAAAGCGCCTCGCCAAAAAGTGTGGCGAAGATGGCGTTTTCAGATACTAGTTTATACAACTTTTCCAATTCAAATTATTTTGTTCAGTTAAAATTTACTGGGACAGGAAGTAGTGCAATTCTGACGGTGCCAGATGAAACCGGAACCCTGGTGACCTCGGCGTCAACTCTTTCAGATATCTCAGTCACATCCACAACTGCATCAAAACCGATCTTTACCCTGGCAAACAATGCCAATGATGCAACCTCGGCAACAATAAACCTTAAAAATTTACGCGGTGGATCAAATGCGGGAGTTGCTGGGGATGATGCCGGGACTATAAATTTCTATGCAAATGATGCTGCAAACAATAACCAGATTTATTCCACAATTCTGGCCGAGATTAGTGATCCCACAAGCGGCGGAGAAGAAGGGAAAATCAGCATCTCGGTTGCCGAGTATGATGGAACCGTCACACCTGGTTTTATCTTAACCGGGACAGCTGCTGATGGAATTGTAGATGCTACGATTGGAGCAGGCGCAACATCCACCACAACGATTGCCGGAAATCTTGATATCACAGACGGCACAATTGTTAACGTGGGTGACATCGATTGCGATTCAATCAGCTGCGCCGATGCAGCCAATGGGTTGGATATAAATTTTAATGCAAACACTGGAACTAATAAAATAAGCCTTACAGATAATTTAGCGAGTGCCTTGGACATTACTGAGGCCGGGAACTCTTACATAAAATTTGTCACTACAAATTCTAGTGAACAGATTGTTATTGGCAAAAATTCCACATTTGCAAGTACCACAATTGCGGATCTAGGTACGGTAACGACTGCCACGATTACAAGTGCAGACATTAATGGGGGAACCTGGCAGGGAACAATTGATGGGGCTTGGACCGCAGCTGGTCAAACTTGCGCCGATCTGGGAACTGTCACCACGGTAGACATTAATGGGGGAACAATTGATGGAGTTAGTTTTACTTCTTTAGATGTTGTTGGTGGTAATACTGTAAGCGCATTAAATCTTCGCTCAACGGCTGGCGCTCTTGGATACACTGGTATCGGGTTTGCCTCAAACCCTACAGCTAATCGACAAAAAGCAGCAATATACTTTCAGGAAACATCAGATGGCGCTCACCATACTGGAGATTTAGTTTTTGCTCTTAACCAAGCAGCTGGTAGTGCAACTGCTGTAAGTACATCTGACGAGAGAGTGAGATTTACAAAAGATGGGGATATAAAAATAAACACAGCAGGAGACTTAGAAACATCAACAACGGGTAAAATAAAACAAAAGGGGGCTTTTTTACAAAGCTCTACTCATCAATCTTTAGCACTAGGATATTAATATGGCTATACCAACTGGATCAGGAACAGAGGTTTTAAAACGTGCATCAGTGCATGGCAATTCAAATGCGTGGACAAGTGTAATAACAGGAGTAGCAAACCATATTTATACAGTTTTAAGTATAACTTGGGCTGAGGAAGCTGGTAATGCAGAAGGCATCGGTTTACGAGTCGATATTTCAGCAGCAGGTTCAAATCAAGTAGTTCTTATGAACAATGGAACTCCACTTCCTGCGTATGGATCTTTTGTATGGAATGACAAAATTGTTTTAACTGGCACAGACAAACTGGAGGCCTATTCGTCAGCAGGAAACGTGGATATTTATGTGAGCTACATAGACCAAGATTGGAGTTAATATGAGTGGATTAGTTGAATCAAGTGCAGACGCACGATCTAAAACAGTAGGTCAGAATTTTAGGTGTAGGGCAGGAGTTACAATTAGGTATTCTGCATCTGATTATAGCACAATAGATGCTTTTAATTATTTAAATGTTTCTTCAATTACACTCGCTAGTTCTGAAGGTAGACAGTATCAAGTAAATTTTGAAACTGATTTACCAACGGCAAATTATGTATGTTTAACTACTGGTGGTAGACTTTGGAATGGTGGATCTTTAAATATGTCTGTATTAGTTCAGGGCCACCAAATGACCAAAACAGCATCAGCATGTCAGTTTGGTAATCTTTACGCAAACACTGGTTCTGAATCAATGTCTGTATTAAACGCTGCTTTTTTTGCATAGGAAAAAATGTCTGATAAAGTAATAATATTTCCCGAAAACGGAACAATAAGTTTATGCATGCCTAACCCTGCTTTAGATATTAATAAAGTTGCGGAAAAAGATGTGCCAACTGGTGTAAAATATAAAATTCTTAATCAATCTGATTTGCCAGATATTTCATTTCATTCAGCATGGGAATACGATTTTGATGCAGATAATGACGGAGTTGGTGCATGATTACAATCAATTTAGATAAAGCAAAAGACATTACTAAGGAACGTCTAAGGTATGAACGAAAACCTTTACTAGAAGCAGAAGATATTAAATTTATGCAAGCACAAGAATCTGGATCTGACACAACTGTAATCGTAGCAGAAAAGCAAAGGTTACGAGATATAACGAAACAAGTTGATTCTTGTAAAACTACAGATGAACTGAAAGCATTAAAAGCAGAAAAATGAAATTGGAAGATGTTGATAAAGAAATAGACTTGTGTAAAAAACAACTGGATTTAGTTCCTCAAATAAGAGATCGATATAATTTTCTTTTAGGTGCAAAAGAAATTTTAACTGCACAACAAAAAGAAAATGAAAAACCAGAGTTAAATGTTGCAAAGAAATAATGGCACTGGAAAAAGTCCTGGTCCCGGTTGATTTATCCGGATCACTAAACACCAAAACAGATCAGAAAATGGTTCTGCAGTCTGAACTGACTGGATTGGAAAATGGAGTTTTTAGGACCGGCAGCACCATTACAAAAAGAAACGGATATTCTTCACTAAGAAGAGAAGTTGCAGGACAAACATCTGCTATATCTGAAGGTGATGCCCTTGCAACATTCCAAAAAGAATTGCTGCTATTTTCTGGGTCAACTTTATTTTCCTATGCATCTGGTTTTCGGCAATGGGTGAATAAAGGATCAACTCAATCAGTGACGGTGACAAGTGATGACATTATCAGAAATGATTTTGAACAAAGCAGCCCAGACATTTCATTTGGGAACGGTCAGATTTTAACTGCCTGGGAAGACACGCAGGGCGGAATACGGGCCAGTGTTAGAGACTCATCAACCGGCGCACTAATTCAAAACAATACTCTTATTAATGCCACTGGAATATTACCTCGGTGTGTGGAATTAGATGGTCGCGTTGGCGTTCTTTATATTGACACCACAGGAACCGACTCGGTTAAGCTGCGTCAAATTTCAGTATCTGATCCCACAACATTTTCTTCAGAAACAACTTTAACTTCTGACGCAACGACATCTGGGCATCAGATTACTGTCACTAATTTTGGAACAGCAGTTATCTGCGCGTATGCGGATAGCAGCAGCAAAATTAAAGTGATGTTTATCACTGCAGATGGTGAAGTGGGTTCCATCCTAAATGGTTATGTTGCACCCATTCAAATCAATGCCCTGGCAGAAGATTGTTTGGGGATACTACATGATGATCAAAACGATGGTCATTATTATGTGGCATATGGAAAATCGACCAGCGGGACCGGGTTAAAAATTACACGCTTAGACCAGGGTCTTGCAGAAGTCCAAACCTTGACGGCAGAGGCCACCAGTACTGCCATCAAGCACGTTACCATGTCGCTGAATTCCAGCAACAACATTGAAGTCATCTATGAACACAATGCTGGTCAGACATACAATCGATTTATTAAAAAAGGAACCATCACCTACCATGCCAGCAGCAGCAGCATGGACACGCCGGCGGTTTTAAAAAGATCAGTTGGTTTGGCATCAAAAGCATTTCTTTATAACTCAAAAGTTTACTTTGCGGTTTGTCATGAGTCTTCCCTGCAAAGCACCTATTTCCTGCTCGACAGCACCGGGTTAATTGTTGCAAAAATGTCAGCAGGAACAGCAGGGGGTATTCAAACTGATCCAACCCTGGCAAGTATTGTTTCAGTCAATACTGGAGTCTATGAAATTCCGGTCCAGGTCAAAACCAGATTGGTTTCCAGGGATAACGATCTTTATTCCCTCAAAGGCATTTCAAAGTCAGAACTCGACTTCACAACGACATCAAATTTTGACACAGAAGAACTTGGGCTAAATCTGCTTTCTGGCGGTGGATTCGTTTCCAATTATGATGGTCATCAAATCGCAGAACATGGATTCCATTTGTTCCCGGAAAATGTTTCCGTTGCAGTTTCTTCCGGGGGATCTTTGACAAGCGGGCAAGCATATCAATTTAGAGTCTGCTATGTCCATACTGACGCCCAAGGGCAAATTTATCGCAGCGCCCCATCAGTTGCGGTGACAGCTTCACCAACCGGGTCAAACCTTACTGCAGATTTAACGATTCCAACACTGCGCTTGACCTCACATTCCAATGTTATTTGTGAAGTTTTTCGTACAGTAGGAAATGGAACAAATTTCTACAAAGTTGGTTCTGTCGCAAATTCCACATCTGCAGATACCGTCAGCTTTATTGATCCGGGAACTATAAATGACACCAATTTGCTTGCCCAGGAAATTTTATACACCACTGGCGGAGTTTTGGAACACGTTACGCCGCCGGCTACCAGTGTGATTGGATCATTTGCAAATCGGATGTTTGCCGTCAGCAGTGAAAATCCAAAGGTTCTTTTTTATTCCCAGAAACGGACCAAAGGCAACCCGGTGGAGTTTTCAGATTCTTTATATATCACTTTTAACAAAGCACAGTCCATCACCGCCTTGGCCGAGATGGATGAAAAGCTGATCATTTTTGAGGATGACCGTATTTTTTACCTTACTGGTTCCGGTCCAAATGCAACCGGCCAGCAGAATAACTTTTCAGATCCGCAGCTGGTCACCTCAGATGTGGGATGCAGTAATACCAGGTCCATTGTTCAGATGCCGAATGGTCTGATGTTTATGTCAAACAAAGGGATCTATTTGCTGGACCGAGGTCTTTCCACGCATTACATCGGCGCACCGGTTGAGGAATACAATTCACTTACAATCACATCGGCAATTTTAATCCAGGATGAAAACCAGGTGCGATTCACTGCATCTGATGGAGTGGCACTGGTCTATGACTATTTTGTGAACAAGTGGTCAACATTCACCAATCACCAGGCTAATGGTGCGGTCACCTGGTTAGAGGATGGTTCCTATGTATATCTCAGAACAAGCGGCGGATTATGTTATCAGCAGTCATCAAATTTTGATGATGTGGGTGCAGCCATTCAGATGAAAATTGTAACAGCATGGATCAAACCGGCATCGATCCAGGGGTTCCAGCGAGTCCGGCGTGCAGTGGTCCTCGGTGATTTTAAATCAAATCACACTCTTCAAAGTCGAGTCGCATACAACTTTCGGCAGTATTATAACGAAGAACATTCATTTAATTTTATTGATGATCTGGGCGTCAATGAATATGGAGATGAAAATCCATATGGATCAGAGATGTATGGAGCTGGAACAGACGGTCATGCCGATGGCGTCTACCAGTTTCGTTTTCATCTAAATGGTCCCCAAAAATGCGACAGCATCCGGTTTGAATTTTCGGACACGGTGAACACTGATCCAGGTCAAGCGTACTCGATTTCAAATCTGATGCTTGAGATTGGATTGAAAAATACTGCAGTCAAACTTCCATCCTATAAGACGGTTTAATTATGGCCTACGAGCAATTTGGGAATTCAATGTCAGAAGAAGATTTGCAGCGCCTTGCTGCCATTCTCAGATCCAGAAACGAGGGTCTTGCAGCCATTAACCAGGGGGAAGCCGATCTGCTGAAAGCACTGGGTGGATCTGCAGAACCAATGCCTGGGACGCAAGGCATGGGACCAGGGGGCGGGCCAATTCGAAGTTATGCAGATCCTGCTTTAGATGATGACTATGACGCTACAACTGAAGAAGGAGTTGATGACCGTAGTGCTTCAGAGAAAGCTTATGACGCCGCAGTACAAGGTTATGACTATGTTACTGGCAGACCTTTATCTAGTGGCGGCGACAACGACAACGACAACCAACCGCCGCCACCACCACCACCACAGTACGGACCAGACCTTGATGGGAATATGCACAGCAGCCAGGCGGCGCTGGATGCAGCAAATAAATCAATAAGAATTAGGAAAGCAAAAGAATACATCCAATCAAGTCCGGTCCAGGATGCTTTAAAAGGGGATACCAATTTTGATATCTGGTTTGATGCAAACAAGGACAATGCAGCACTTTCCGGAGTAGACAAAGAAGATGTTCGATCTGGATTTGAAGATGTTATGACATTAGTCAGGGCAGAATCTGGACAGCAAACTGCAGATTTAAAATACCAAATTGTTCAGCTTTTTAATGATGGAACTTTCAGCGCACGCGGAAGGCGGGTCCGGGATGCTGATGGCAATATCATTGATAAAATTCCAACATCATTTGAAGACGCCAATGCAGTTTTATCAGAAAAATTCCCAGACTCATTTGGCCGCCTTTCTGTCGCTCAAAAGCGTGCAGTCTTGGAAGGTGCATTGGGTGACTTTTCCCGACAGGAAGCATTCACACTGACAGAGGAAGACATTGCGAAGTTTTCCAGACCGGCCATTACCATGGATACGGTTGATAATATCACCGGAACCGATATTGGTGAGGTAACAGATGCCACGGCAGCCACTGCCGGGACCGTGGATGATGTTGTTTCCACAACCATCGCCACCGTCAACGATGTAGGATCTAACGCTGGGGAACTCCGGAAAGTAATAGAAAAGGAAGATCAACTGATTCAGATGTTGATGAATCGAATTTCCGGGCAGGCGCCATCACCGGCAATGCTGCAGATGAAACGCGGCATGGAAGATAATCTGAAATCTTTGGTGGCCACCGCCACCGGAGAAATGGACCCGGCCAAGGTCCGCCAAGTCAGAAATATGTATGCCGGAGTGCAGCAGCAATTTGCTGGTCAAGCTGCACAACTAAGATCCCAGGAACAGATTGCAGCCGAGCAAACCCTGTTGGAAGCCTTAAAGATGAAAGGCACCAGAGAGGCGCAGATTAAACTGGCAAATATGGAAAAGGATGTCCAAACCGCCATCAATCAAGGCAACCTGGACCAGGCCAGAAAAATCAAAGATCAGCAGGCTGCACTCACCTTGGTAGTCACCCAGGCCGAAATGGAAAATGATGCAGTCCTGGCGAATCTGGAAAAAGAAAGATTGCTGGCCGTAGAGCAGGGCAAGCTCGATCTTGCCACCAAGATTGGAAATCTGGAAAAGAATATGCTGATTTCCAAGATGGATGCCCAGTTAGCAATGGATGGACGCCGCCAAGATGACGCCATGGCCATTGCCGCATTTGAGGGGGAAATGGCATTGGAAGGTTTGGAAACAAAAATCAACCTGGCACAGATGGAACAGGATCTGACCATCATGGGTTTCCAGCTTCAGCGGGATCTTGCTGAACTTGATGCAGAAACTCAAAAGGAACTTGCCTACATTACTGCACAATACAAACGAGAAATCGCAAAAGCAGACCGTGATGAGGACCGAATTGGTGCATTATTAAAACTTGGAGGATCAGCACTTGGTGCATGGGCCACAATTGCAGCATCAGACATCAATTCCAAACGTGAGATCCGCGCAGCAGATTCCCAGGTGGAAGGATTTCTGGATGCATTAAACGCCTACCAATATAAATATAAAGATCCACAGGCACCAGGTGCAGACCCTGGAATGTTTGTTGGAGTCATGGCCCAGGATTTAGAAAAAAGTCCAATGGGCGCCTCGTTTGTGAAAGATACCCCACAGGGCAAGATGGTTGACTATGGCCATGGATTGGCCGCCATCCTTGCTTCTCAATCCAATTTACATGACCGGCTCCGGCAACTTGAGGAAAGCTGATGGCAGTAGATCAAGAATTTCCAAACAAATATATTGATGACCCGCAGCTTTGGCAGAATTTAATTACTGCCGCAGAATCTGAAGAAGCTGCAGCAAGAACTCTGCGAGGGTTAGGTTACAACGTACCTGGCGAAGCAGCTGCACCCATGGCAGACACTTCCGCAGAATCGATTCCGGAATTAGACAACTGGATGCGGTTGTTTACTGAACCAACTGCAACCGGTGGAGAGCCTTTAGCAGATGATGCCGATCCCTTGGAAGCAGAATTGTTGGATATGAGAGCAGAACGCCTTGGGCGCCCAACAACCGTGGAAAAGAAAATAATGTCACCAACTGGATTGGCATCGGATTTCCCAACTCCAAAGGAGATGCAAGCCGGGGCATTGCATTGGGGGCGCCTTAGTCAAAAAGAGGATGATTCTGAAAAAACTGAAACATTAGCAGACACGCAAGATACAAAAGATGCAGTCCTTCAAAAAGGGGAAGAGGCAGCAGTAACTCAAGGAACCACTGGAACCGAGGAAACAATAACCACAACAACCGAAACGGTGGATGATCCGGATGCAAGGCAAGTCAGTTTATGGCAGCAGGATGTTGGCGGGACCATAACCAACCCGGTTAAGAAAACAATATATGAACAGGCTACCGATTTCATTAATGAGATGAAGACTCCAGAAATTGGAACCGAGGGTGGATTCTATTTTTTCGGTGATAACAAGCAGGATTATTTGATGCTGCGCGACAAGATTGACACCGAAATTGATAAATATGAAACCAGTATCCAGGCCGTTGCAGCAGAGCAGCAGCAACCACCATTAGAGGGTGCGAACAAGTGGCTTGCTATTTTAGGCGTTGCACTCGGTGCAGCTGGATCGGCGTTGACTGGGACACCAAACGAAGCAATGGAGATGCTTGAGGGTTTCCTGGACCGAGAGCAGCAGAAATTTTTGAAGTCTAAAGAAATGCGGATGAAGTCTGCAGATCAGCAACGCCTCGATCTGATCCGCCGGCGCGGGGAATTACTCCAGCAGTTTCAGAATGAAACCCAGCGGGTAATGGCGATAAGCCAGTTTCAACTTCAGAAGACAAACGCCCTGGCAAGTATTCAATCCATCCAGGATCAAATTACTGAAAAGCAAAAACAGAATGAAATCGATAACCAGTTAGCTGTAGCAAAAATTTTAAAGGATATCGTTGTTTCGGAAAATACTTTAAAAGCCTCAATGGGCGCCTCTGAAAGGGAAAGATATGTGCCAAGTCTGGAACTAACAGACCAGGATGGGAATAGAGTTATGTACGCCGGTTTTAATACAAGATCAAAAAAATCCGCTGAAAAAATGTGGGAATATTATTCAATTATGGCAAACGCCGAGGGAATTATTAATGACCTGGAACCATTGTTGGAAAGATCCATTGTTGAAAAATTAAGTCCTGCGGCATTTAGCCAAACAAGAACTGAAATTTTGGAATTAACCGCCGAGCTAGAAAAAGAATTTAAAAACCTTGCTGGGTTTGGAGCAAACTATGCCGAGCGGGAAATCATGCTGAACCAGGCAACTTTGCCAAGCATTATGAATGATTCAACTATCAATCTTTTAATTGGGGCAAAGCGTGCCATTGGTCCTTTTAGAAGAAAAATAAATCGAGCATACACTAATAAAATTAAACCTCATGGTGGAAGTTCAGTCAATGTTCCAGGGCAACTTTCTAGCACTGGAAAAACCTATGGCACACCAAGAAACAAATAATGGCCAGACTTTTTGACTACAGACTTGGCGCCGGCGTTACGGTAGCCGATGAACGTGTCGAGGATCTAATTGCGTCCGGAGACTATTCCTTCATCAAAGGTAAGGAAGTGGTCCTGGTGCATCCAGATGGCCAGCTTTATAACGTACCCGCCGAAGAGGCACACCTAGCACTCCAGGAAGGTTACCGATACGCGCCAACCGAATTGGTTGAGCATGAGGATCTAAAGGCCAAGGTAGAGGATTCACCAGGTTGGGCTGCTACTCTCGGAGCCGCACGCGGTCTGACCTTTGGCGCCTCGGATCTGCTTCTCCAGAATGCTGGTTTCACCGAAGAAGAAATTAAAATGCACCGGGATCTTAACCCGGTGGCCACCACACTTGGCGAAGTTGGTTCCTTAATCACACCGTTTGGATTGACATCCCTGGCAGGCCGAGCAGCTGCTAAAGGTGGCGCATTGGCTGCCACCTATCTTGGGAGAAAAGCAGCAGACCAGGGGATGCGAAAAATCGGTTCTGCACTTAATTCCAGGGTCTTGACCGGAGCAGCTGGTGGAGCTGCGGAAGGTGCTGTTGTTGGTGGAATGTATGCCACCAGCTCCAACATCCTTGATGATCCGGAGAAACGCCCATTGCTTGCTGACCACATTTATGCGGGTGCTGGATTTGGTGGAGTGGCCGGTGGCCTCGTGGGGGCCGTGTCCAAAGTTTTATCTTCTGGGAAAAGTGCATTCACCAAAGAAACAAACAAAGCCTATTTCCGCGCACTAGGCGGATTGAAACCCGATTGGAATAAAGTCACCCAAAAAGGAAAATATCCGGATGCAGTTTATGAACTCGGAAGACGCATTAAGGAACTGGATAAAAAGGG
>Ga0209232_1001056_pt1 | contig 15573 bp, 31 predicted proteins | sample ETNvirenome_2_60_FD_184066 | JGI IMG/M metagenome (GOLD analysis project Ga0209232, IMG submission 184066) | Marine viral communities from the Pacific Ocean - ETNP_2_60 (SPAdes) (version 2) | ecosystem: Environmental > Aquatic > Marine > Oceanic | place: Pacific Ocean | collected 2013-06-22
TTTAGTGATATCACCTCTACGGTAAGCGTTTTCAGCAGTCTTAATTCTTTTAGACTCACTAGCTGCTTTATTCTTAGCTATTGTATTGCGTCTTTTAACACTGCTTCTTTGCCCTTTAATACCTTTCTTAACTATTCCTCCGTAAGAATCTTCAAATCCACGACCTTCTTTTCTCTTCTGTCGTTCTGTCTTAAGCCTATCAACTATTCTTCTACCTGTTCTTACTGCAGCTTTGCCACCGCCTAAAGCCTTAACTCCTTGTTTAGCTGCTAATCCTCCTACTCCAGTTGCGGCCATTACCGCAGGACTAATAGATTCAGCAGCATTTTTTAGTCTTCTCTGCCTTCTTTCTTTTGCTAATTGTTCAGAAGTTTTTACTTTAGTTTTAGAAAAATCATAAGACTTAGTTCTGTTTGCTTTAACTTTAGAAGCCTTTTTCATTTCTTCTCTAAAAGTTTGACTAGCTGATTTACTAGTAGGAGTAATCTTTTTAGTTACAGACTTACTTATTTTTTTGCTTACTTTTTTCTTAACAACCTTAGCAGGGCCAGATTTACGTTTTACAGGAGAAGCTACCTTTTTTAACGCAGGAGCTTTTGCTGCTTTACGTTTAATACTACGGTTTTTCATTTCTCTGTAAAGAGTTTGTTTTCCTGCTTTACCACTATATCTACGTTCAGCCATTGTTACTTGCCTCCGTTAGAAGTTCCTTTAGGTGGTATGTTAGAGGCAGGTGCTATACTAGCAGGGTAATGTTCTGCTGCGGATACAGTTCCTCCTTGGTTGTTTACTCCTCCAGACTTCCCAGAGTTTGCCATATCACTACATTGATTCGGATTGTACGCCATCATCTATCTCCTCATATTCTGCGTCTATTGATTCTTCACTGTTTAGGTTTATATCTTCAAGCCCTTTGATATTAATAACAATGTTATTACCATCTTGAGCACCGTAATGTTCTACGGCTTTTCGGGCAGGAATTGCCCTATCCAGTAGAAGCCTAGCTGCAGTCATGTCTCCATCTTTGGCTTCTTGAATTACTCTACGGAGTACGTCTTTAAACTCCTTGTTCATCTCTCCTGCAAATTGGTCTATTAAACCATTCTGCATAAGTGTAAGTTTATTTTTACTACCCTTTGCCCTACCGTTAGGGTTAAGCGATGGGCCACCTTTCTTCAATGCAGGGTTTCCTCTTTTACTTACCATCTAACACTTCCACCTTTTCCTAGCTTGCCGTAATCTACTATTAGGGTTTTTAGCTGCTTTAGGAAATTTTTTCATTTGGCCTGCAGAACGAGCACAATAAGACTTTCTACGTTTAGCTCTAGCTCCACTAGGTTTTGATTCTGTAACTGCTGTTTTAAGTTTGGAACCGGGGTTCTCTCTCCTATATTTAGCTACTCCTTTAACTGTCATACCTGCACCCTGTTTAGTAGGTCGCTTATGACCTTTGCGGATAGTATGCCCTTTCATACCTTTGCCAGAGCGTTGCCTTACGTTTGGGTTACGACTTGCCAAGAGTTTTTCTCCTTCTTCTTCTACCTGATGCAGTAACAGACCATTTAACTTTACTTGGGCCTGTCTTCTTAGCAGCTTCTTTTTTACTTATGCGACCTGCAACTTTAGCAGGTCTGCAAGCAGGGTATGGTCTTTTCTTTTTATCTTTACCAGAACGACCACACTTCTTTCCTGTCTTAACATCCCTCCAATCTTCTTTAAACCATTTCTTTAGCGCAGCACCTTTCTTGGTTTTACGGACTCCCATATCATCCACGCTTCCTAGATTTGTTACCCCAGTTCTTTGCTCCTACTTTTCTACACTTAGCTACTGCTCCACTTGCGTAAGCAGACGGCCACTTCTTGTAGCGACTCTTTACTTTTCTAGCACACGCATCGTTAGCTCTCTTAGCTTTCCTAGCCATTTACTTTTTCCCCATAAACTTAGCTGCACCTCTGAAACCAAAACTTGCCGCTACTATTGTACCTAGTAAGTATTGATACCAATCAGGTGCAGAGTCAAGTATAAGAAAGAAATCAGAAACTCTGTCATACTCTCCGAACATTAGTAGTAGTAAAGGTAAAGTAAAAACAACAGTAAGCCACTCGTCTTTCCACGAACCGTCAGAACTCTTAGCCATCTCTATGTCCCAGTCTATTTCACCTGTAACTTTCTTTTCCATAATAACGGCTTTCGCTTCTGCTTCAGCTACCTTCATACGAGTTTTAGCTTCTACTTTCTTTACTCTGCCTTCTACCCAAGTAGAGGCAATCTTGGCTACCGGGCCTATTAACATTTGTATCATTTGTTTGCCTCACCAAAAAATAAAAAGTATTCACTGTCTAACAGTGCTTCTGTTTGTTTATTTACTTCGTTCATTTGTTTTTTAATTTTAGTTTCTTGTTCGCTTATTAAATCCCCTTGGATTTGAATTTTAGTTTTCTGGGGTAAGTCTAACAAGTTTTGTTTCATATTAATAACTCCAAACTGTAGGACGGATAATTTCTTTTTTAAGAAAATCTCCGTAATTTTCTTGGGTTGCTATATCTAAATGAATAAAACGTCCTGTAGGATGTCCGTTTTGTTTTATACCTATCCCTGTAAATATTTTTAAAGTTAATGCCATACTTAATAAATCATAGGCTAACTTATGCGAAACTAATATGTCAGCAGCTATACCCCAACTATGTACTCCCGGGGCTACTTTTTTTATTTCTACTGGGTGCGTTGTTGGGTCTCTGTATCCGCTAGATATCTTTAGTGGTCTACAAAAGTTTTGCCTAAGATATTGCATCGCTTCTAAAAACTTTGGTTCCATATTACATAAACCACTAGCTGTGCATTTAAATTCTTCTTCTTTAAAATTAGGATAGTTTCTCCAGTCTATTTTCACAGGTGCTTCTGTCCTTTTTGCTTTGTTAAAGGGTTTATAAGTATAAACTCCATGTGATTCTACTCGTATCATCGCCAAACCTTAGTTACTTCATCGTTAACGTGAACAGGGGTGCAAGTAGCACCTATCTCATTCTGGCGATACTTATGGCTTAACCAGTAGTTCTGTCTTCTTAGACTCATCGCAAAGTATTGACATCTATCAATATTGTACCAATAGCTTTTGTCTGGTTGAGGCTCACCATTTATAAACGTAGTGAGCATAAATGCTAGAATCATTAGTTACCTCCTTGCGAGATAATCCAGATTGTCCCTGTAATCAAACCGATAATAGTAAAGCTACCAAAAACAATAAGCGTAAAATCTATCATCTTCTGTTTAAACTCTAGTCTTCGATGTATTTGATTCTTTCGTTCTGCTCGTATTTGTTTTTCTGTAGCTAGTAAATCATCCCAAACATCCTTACCGTATCCATAAAGGATTAACTCCCGTAGCTCTTTTCTTTGCTGATACATCTTTTGTTTCGCTATAACGCAATCGAGAGCTTCCTTCTCGATTGACTTACTACCTGCTATCTTCTTAAATAACGGAGGATTCTTGCTCCGTTCTGTAGCCGCATTAACATCGGCTAGTGCTTCAAACCATTTTCCTAACTGTCCTAGAGTGGATTCTATTTCCTTACCCTTACTAACCATCCTAGAGACCCCATTAAATGCCTTGTTAGCTACACTTAACGCAGCCATTACACTTAACGGTTCCATAGTATTACCTCATATTAGCCATATCTCTGTATACTGGTGATAAATTCCTACTCTGTTCCAATAAAGATTTAAATGGATTCTTTACATAAGGTTCAGCAAAAGCTCTGTACGCTGCTGAAGGATTTAGAATAGGAGGGAGTTGAAATGCCTCGTTGCGAGGCTGTAACATAGGAGCCATAGGAGAGGATGGTTGCGCCATGTTAGGAAAGTATCGGTCGTATGATGATTTATTTCTATTATCCTTACCATTAGGTACTTTTGGATTTAACAAAGAACCCGAAAAATACTCCATAAAGTTTTCTCCTTAAAAGAATTATAGAAATTTATACGCATCATTACTATATTATACACGAACTATAAAGGTTTGTCAACCTTTTATTCTAACCGTTAGTAATGGGAGTACAGTATTGAAGTGTGTTCAAGCTCACTGTAGGTGAGCTATTCACCTGTCGAAGTTCTAACTGAGACAGGTATATATAATCTAATCTAAGCTATCTATATTCTACTCTCTATAGAGTAGAATATATCTTAGATATATAGTATATCTAATCTTATATATACTCTTATATAGCCTCTTTCTAGCTCTGAATTAGTTCTTTGCATATTTTAATTAGTTTTCTGTGTCCTCTTCTCAAGTATATTTGTGGTTCCATATATATATGTATCCACAATCCAGACCCCCCGGCCCCTTCTAATTTTGCGCGATACGGCTAGGCCTGTGTGTAAAAAGTTATCCACAGGTTATTCACAGGTTATCCACAGATTCCCGGCACTTATCCACAGGATACTAACAAGATATCCACAGATAATAAAAGAATATAACGGGAGCACCTACATATAACGGAATTGTTCTTGACAGATGCCACAGATACTGTTACACGTGCGCGTGCACGCGTGTGCGCGTTCCTTATACATGCGAGAGGCAATTTCATTTTGGTTATAAGCATATTCCAAATTGATACTTGAATAAAAAAATTACATGTAATAGGCTGTTTGCAGTCGGTTGAGATACTGATTTATTGGGAAATACTTAGTTTGTTACCTTGCCTTGGTGGGGAGTTAAAACAAACCGATATAAGTTAAGTCTGAACATTAACGATGTAGTTGGGTTGCCCCATCCGAGCGAAAGCGAAGACTCAAATGTGGTGCAGGTTAACGTCTCCAAGGGGGCGCTGTAAAAACAGGGATTCCGATTCAACACTAGGACTCAGATGGCGGAGCTATGTCTGCTTACCTTTGATTCAATGCGATTTTAAAAGCGGTTTTGATGCTGTCATTGGTTACAAGACGTTAAATAGCTTTGCTTGAGAGTTCTATATTATCCCCTCTGAAGGAGGACATTATGAAGAAAGTATATAAGCACTATCCAGAATATGACAGAGAATTGTCGGAGCATTATGGCTCTACAAATCACTGTACAGTTATTGCGCTAGCAGTTGCCTTTTGCCTTTCAACAGGTAAAGCCTACAATGCTTGCAAGATAGCAGGAAGCAGGAAAGATTGGAAAGGAATCGGATATTTTGAATGGCACAAATTAATCAAGTCCGTAGCTGAAAGATTCAACTACAAACTTGAGACAATCGAAGGTCTAGCAGGTAGGACGTTAACCCAAGTAATGAGAGAGTTATCTGATAAAGAAACTTATATTATCAACATTAGCGGTCACACTTGCGCCTATAGAAAAGGAATTTTGGAGGATTGGACGAACCCCAAATATAGTGGGAGACGTTCCATGCCAAGACACAAAGTTAATTCAATCACTAGAGTATACAAATAAAGAGGGGATAATATAGAGCTTACAAGTTCTATTAATTAACTAACTAATGAGGATTTAAAAAATGTTAAGACAATACGCAAGCAACATGACCATTGTAGAGCAAGACGGAAACGAAGTTCTTTTTTCCTACTCTACTCCAGTAGCAGGACGGAATGAAGACGGAGTTTTCAGAACAAGCAAATGGTTTTCTTCTACCACAACAAAGCACATCAATAAATATTTCCGCAAGGAGTTTGACATTGATGGGAAGAAAGTTCGAGAGTTACCACAAGAGGAGATTAATAAACTAGTGAAAGTCTAACTGATGAGGATTTGATATCCGAAACTCCCCAGAAATGGGGAGTCTTAGACAAACTTGGCACGATATTAAGACAGGCCCGGGATTCCCGGGAAGGGATTATTGCGCCTAAAATAAGGAGATATAATGGAAATTTTAATGAATGTTTATCTAACTGTTGCATTAACTTTCGCATCAGTTATAATGCTTTACTACATTTTTAAATAAGGATAAAGACAATGCAAGAACAAGAAGTATATATAGTAGACGACGGAACTTTGGATACTGTTGTGTCTGTCAATGGTGAGCTAGTGCGATTTGATAGTGACTATAGATTTTTATTTGACAATGACGAACAGTTCCTAGATAATGTTAGACAGTATGAAATTGATTAGGAGTTAAGAGTATGAATGTATTAAGTTTATTTGATGGGATGTCTTGCACTCAACTAGCTTTGAAGAAGCTAGGAGTGCGAGTCGATAACTATTGGGCGAGTGAGGTAGACAAGTACGCTATCAAGGTGACGCAAGCAAACTTCCCTAACACCAAGCAGATAGGAGACGTTAGGAATGTAGGTGGTTCACTCACTCCGCCTATTGATTTACTAGTAGGTGGTTCACCTTGTCAAGGGTTCAGCTTTGCAGGTAAGCACCTTAACTTTGATGATGAGAGGAGCAAACTGTTCTTCGAGTTTGTTCGAGTACTTAAAGAAGTGAAACCAAAATACTTCTTGCTTGAGAATGTGAAGATGAAGAAAGAATCAGAGGCAGTGATTACCGAGGCACTAGGAGTAGAACCGATAATGATTAACAGCAGCCTAGTCTCTGGTCAAAACAGAAAGAGATTGTATTGGACTAACCTACCCGTAGAGCAACCAAAGGACAAAGGTATACTTCTGGGCGACATCATAGAATGTGGGCAGGTAGACCGAGAGAAGGCACACTGCCTAGACGCAAACTATTTTAAGGGAGGGAATCTTAAGACTTACTTCGAGAAACACAGAAGACAACTTGTATTTGGTGGAGCTTGGAAGGGTAGGTATAATCCAGACGGCAGCATTATTCCGCCAGAATGGAGAAAGCTGACAGTTACAGAGTGTGAGAGATTGCAGACTGTGCCCGAAGGTTACACTGCTCATGTCTCTAACACACAGAGATACAAGATGTTAGGTAATGGTATGACAGTAGATGTTATTGCTCACATATTAAAAGGACTTGACAATGCTTGAACTATTGTATAACCTATTAGGTATAGTAACTTATTTATTAATTGTATGGGGATTGCCCATATATTTAGAAGTCAAGAGAGAGAGGAGAGGATTATGAAATCAATTAGAATCTTACCTTGGGGAACGGACAAGACTAACGGAACTTATTTACAAGGCAGATTGGAGATAACTTTTGCCGAGCTAAGAAACAGGTTCGGAGTACCATACTCAGGTACGGACAATAAGACAGATGCCGAGTGGTATCTGGAGATAAGAGATGATAACGGAGAGAGGCATGTTGCCACTATATATAACTGGAAGAATGGCAAAGGTTGGAGAGGCGAAGGAGGTAGGAAAATATCTGATATAACTGATTGGAATATAGGAGGCAAGAGTAAAAAGGTAGTAGATTTTATCGAGGACTACATCAGACGCAATGTAAATACAAGACCACTAAGGAGACCGCAACAATGAGAGACCCAAGACAGTTAGCAGAGCCAGACAGTATTCCTTTCGAGGAACTAAACTCAGACGAGCAGAGTGAGGTGCTACTCAAGTACCACACTAGGAAAGTACCTGCTTGCGATTTACTTGACCACATAGAGGAGTTTAAGTTAGAGACACTACATAAACTTATGAAAGACGCTATGATGTGGGAGTGTACGGATAACTATGTAGCTATAGGTAGGCACATTATGTCTCAATACTTAGAAGGCATTAAAGAGGGAGCATCTCAAGCCTACAATGAGCGTGACCCACTAGTAGAATTTGAAGATTACGGGGAGGTGTAACATGGATTATAAGGTAGTAGACAAGAGGATAGAGTTATTAAAACGTGTGTGCTATGCTGTGATTGTGGCGTGTAGCTACGCATTGGGAGCGTACACTATGGCAATGATTGGGAGTATCTAACATGATGACTGATAAAGACATGCGAAAAGTTCACAATATATTACTGGATTGTAGACAGTTAATCGAAGAGGATAAACTAAAAGACCAGAATGATTTAGATGATATGGGTAGTAGAATGGGTACTGCGATTGGGATTATAGAACAAGCACTCAGTGTACCCGAAGACTTCTGGAAAATAGGGGGTACTATATAATGGGCAGAGAGTGGGAACAAATGCTAGACAATGACCCAGACTATGCGGAGTGGAGTGATGATGTAGACTGGTGGAAACAACAGGACGAGGAGGAACAACAGCATGAGTGACTGGTACTATGATGATGAAGATGATGAAGATGATACTTTAATTCTGCCAGAGGACACTACAGTTGAGGAGCTAGTAGACACAGTGGAGATGCACATACTCAAAACTATAGAGCTAGCTAACAAATATGATAAACTAGCAGAGACTTTTCCTAGCCCAGATAAATTAGGAGAAACTCTAAAAGCTATGACTATGCTGCGAGGGATAGCGGTACAACTAGACGGTAAGTATAGACACACATACCATTAAGGAGGTGAGTGATGAGATGCAAGGCATGTAATGAAATCATTAAGTATGTTTCTTATAGGAAGAGAGTGGAAAGATTAGAGGACTTATGTTTAACGTGTAGGCAAGCAATAGACTTAGCTCCGACTACAGAAGAGACAGTGTTAGAGCTAGGTTATACTGAGGTGAACCATGAACTCGATTAACTTGGAGGCATACAAAGAATACTTCCCAGACTCAGGTAGTGTCAGGATTAATCACTGCCGGGCGGAGGAAAGTAATAGAAAGTTTTACCTAACAAGGACAGAGACAGGGGATGTGATAGGATACTGTCACCATTGTGGAGGTAGAGGAGTGTACAGGCCTAGCTGCACAGAGAGAAGGACTTTACCTACAGTGGCAGTCGATACAACTAGTGATGACCCATTCAAAAGATGGGGAGTTCCTAGCCTAGCTACTTGGAAAACGTGTGACAGGTGGGAGACTGTACCCTTTGAAGACCTCCCATTACTAACCCGTAAGTGGTGGTTTAAGAATGGTTTGAACGTGTCTGAGTATGAGGACATAGGTGTTCGTATGTTGGATGGTAACAGATTTACTATACCACTGCGTTCTTCTCCATCTTGGGATGAGGTCACTGGTGTAGCTATAAGAACATTCAAAGATGACTTGCCTAAATGGATAGTGCTTGGTAGTAAAACAGTACATCCATTTACCCAAGCAGATACAGTGCCTGATACCTTAGTGTTGACAGAAGACTACTGCTCTGCTCTTAGAGTGAGCAGGTCATACACTGCATTACCTTTGATGGGTATCTCTTTGAATAGTAACGTCTTTTCCCTTATAACTAAATGGCATAAGGAAGATAGACGAGTTGTGATTTGGCTTGACAATGACAGCCGGGCTGTGGTACAGCAAGCTAAAGAAATTAGGAGACAGCTTGCGTTAACGATAAAGTGTGGTATAATATTAGTAAATAAAGAACCAAAGCACTACATAAATGATGCTGATTTAAGAGAGGTGATACATGGAGATTGATATATTAAAACTATTATCTAATAGTAGTAATCTTAAAAGATTCTCTTCCCTTATAAGGGAAGAGAGATTCACTAAGACTACTAGATTTATCTATCAAAACTTAGAACCATACTTCAACGACACCTCGAAGGACGAGGTAGATTGGGAAGAGTTTGCTACTTGGATGTTACTTCAACACCCCAACATGACGGACGAGAAACTGAAACACGCCCAAGGTGTGACGTTTCTACTCAATGGTATGCCAGAGGTGACAGACAGTACAGTGCTAAAGAAACTAGCTACTCGGTACTGGGCAGAGAAGATTAGTGATACAGCCTATGATGTATCCAATGGTGAGGCTGACATGGATAAGATAAACGAGCTAATGCGAGAGTATAACTTGGAGGTCAGAGGAGTAGAATGGAATCTAGATTCTCTTAACTTGTCAGACACAGAGATGATGGAGCAACTACAAGAATTAAAGGACGCACCTAAATATTCTTGGAGCATACCAGAGCTAGAGCTAATGCTAGGTAGCATATCAAAGGGAGACTTCTTGATACTAGGAGCTAGACCAGACGGAGGTAAGACCACTCTACTTGCAACTCAAGCAGTACATTGGGCTACTCAACTGAAGGATGATGAGTGTATATTGTGGTGTAACAATGAGGAGTCGGGTAGTAGAGTTAGACTTAGACAAACACAGGCTGCTCTTGGTTGGACTAGAGAAGAGGTAATGAAAGACTTACCTAAGAGTATGGATACTTACAACGAGAAGATAGGTTCGGGTAAGATAAAAATGTTAGACAATACTAGCATGACTGTGCATGACATAGAGGCTAGTATAGAGGCTTGCAATCCTAAGATAATAATCATAGACCAGATATGGAAGGTAGGTGGTTTCGAGAAGAACAGCATGAATGGTATCGACAGGTATGCAAAGCTAGCTCAGTATGTAAGAGAACTAGCCAAGAGGTATGGCCCTATCATAGGAGCTAGCCAATTAGATGGCTCGGCTGATGGTGAGAAGTACCCTAAGATGGGTGCTCTATACAACTCAAAGACAGCAGTACAAGGGGAGGCAGATGCTATTATAACTATAGGTCAGAACCCACAGGAAGGAGCAGACTTAAGGTTTCTATCTGCACCTAAGAATAAGTTATCATTTGCGAACAATGAGTTTAGAAATGCAGGAGCAGCTATTAAGATAGATAAAGAACGAGCACAGTTAGTGTCATTGTTAGGAGGTAAGTAATGAATATAGCAGGTGATGGATTCTGGACACAGAAGGTGACTGTGTTGGACGTAGAGACTACAATAAGAGCACCACTGCCCCACTTTGGTGCAAGCCCTACCTATCCTACTAATTGGATTGTATCTTTAGGTTACAAACATGAGGACAAAGAGGAACAACTTTATTCTAAGAGGAGTATTATTGAGTTTGTTCATTGGGTAGGAGAAGAGGCTCATTTGATAGTAGGTCACAACTTGTCTTTTGATTTACTGTATCTAATGAGGTATGGGTTAAACTTAGATTTTGTAAACATCTGGGATACACAGAAGTACAATTACATTTCTTCGGGTAGGATAGATGGTCAGGTATCTTTAGAACAACTAGCTAAGAAGTACAGACTACCCTTCAAGAAAGACACAGAGATTAAAGAGAGATTCCGGGCAGGCCTAGGAGCAGATGAGATAGACCAAGAGCTACTGAGAATATACCTAAAGTCTGACGTAAGAGTAACCTCTCAGATATTTGAGAAACAATTAGAGGAGTATAGAAACTCCGAAGCTATGCAAGAATACATACTTGAGATGATGTATAGTCTTAAGGTTACTACAGATATGACTTATCAAGGTATGAAGTTTAATGTAGAAGGTGCGAAGGAAGCCAAGAAAGATAAGACTCTACTGTTAGAGGTACAAGAGGAGAGGATACAGGAGAGATGGAAAGACTTATATAACTTTACTAACCCTAACTCATCTTCTCAGGTAGCTACTGCCCTTTGGGGTGGTCAGGTTAAAGTACCAGTAGATGTAGAAGTTTTAGGTGAAGATGGTGAACCCGTTAGGTACAAGTCAGGTGATAAGAAGGGGCAGATAAAAACTAAGAAAGGTTTTTCTATGGAAACAGTACAGCCTTTAGTATCTCAGGATACTATAGACTTGTTCAATAACAGAGGGTGGGATAAGAACGCTTCAGCACAGGCACTAACGTACATACAGAAGTATGATGAAGGAGATGCAGTGGAGTTTGCTCAGGACATAACAGGACTCAGGCATATCAATAAGACTATAAACACATACTATAAACCGTACATAGATTTTGCTGTATCGGAAACCATACACCCTACCTACAACCACTGTATCACACAGACAGGTAGACTTAGTTCATCCAAACCTAACATGCAGAATATGAATAACAAGGAACAACTATGACTATTCTAAATTACTTTGAAGCAAGGGAAGGTAAGCAACTAGCCGAGTTTGATTACGCACAGCTAGAGATAAGAGTGTTAGCTTTAGCATCTATGGATAAACAACTGATACTCGATATCAACAACGGACAGGATATGCACACCTACTTTGCTTCTCGTATATACAATAAGCCAGAGAAGAACATCTCTAAACAAGAGAGAAAACTTGCCAAAGGGTTTAGCTTCCAACTCCAGTACGGAGCAGGAGCTAAAGGTATAGCTAGGTTCTGGGATGTAGAAGAGAGTATGACCAAGAGATTTATAAACGAGTATTATACTAGATACCCTGATATAAAATCATGGCAGGACAGGGTGCAAAGAGAGGCAGAGGACAGCTTAGAACACAGAGGAGACCGTAAGGATGGGGAGAGTGTGCCTAGGTTCTCTATCCCCTCTATATGGAGGGATGATAATGGTAGTCCTCTTACAACTTACACAATTTTGGGAGACATATCTGAGTATAAGAGCACAGCCTATGTATCCCCTACTAAATGTAAGAACTACCCAATACAGGGAGGGGCAGCAGACATTATGTTCATCATGCTTAACACTTTACGGACAGACCTTAGAGTGCGTAACTCCATACCGTCTGTAACTCTCCTCAATACAGTGCATGATAGTGTGTTGATAGAGTTTGATAAAGATGATACGGATATTTTAGACAGGGTACGGAAGCTATTGGAGACTGTGCCTTCTGCTATCAGAAGAGTCTTCAAGGTTATCAGTCCTATTAATTTTCCAGTGGATGTAGCTACTGGATTTACGTTAGCAGAAGTCAAGAATAATAGTTGATTATCTGTGGATATGTGGTATAATAATAGTATGTTAGTTAAGTTAGTTAGAGGTACATGTATATGAAAGAGACAGCATCAGGTTCAATATCTAGAGTAGGTCAGAATGGTAAGAGTTTCCAGTTAGTCGAGACAGATGATAAGTGGTACGGAGCTTTTAATGCTACGCAGTTAGCAGGAGCAACGGTAGGAAATTCCGTATCTTTCTTTTATGAGTCTGTGTCTAAGGGGGACAGGACTTTCCACAATATCAAAGGGAATGTAACGGTATCAGGAGGGGCTAGTGTACCTCCGGGTGGTGCTAGTGCTATGGCTCCTTCCCTGTCCAGAGATAGGTTAATCTTACGACAGAACGCATTGACTAATGCTGTTAATGCTATGTCACTAGTAATGAAAGAGGGGGGTACATTCTCTACCAATGAGGTTATAGCTATTGCTAAAGACTTCGAGGCATACACATCTGGAGATGCAGATGCAGATGTTAAAGAGTCTGGAGATAATTCTGAACCTACCAGTGAAGATTGGCAAGAGGCGGCAGGTAAACTGAGGGCAGCTACCTAGTGGAAGCAGACTATGTGCCAAGAGATATAGTAGCTCTCTTTGATGGAGATGTGGTAGCGTATCGTGCAGGTTTCGCAGCAGAGAAGCGTTACTATTTTGACTCAAGGAATCCCCCCGAATCTGGGGGGATAACTTGGGACACTAAGAAAGAAGCATTGGATGAGGTAGAAGAACAGTACATAGAGTATGATAGGGACTTAGAGCCTTTAGAGAACGCACTACAAAATGCTAAAAGCCTTATCAACAACTGCCTCACTGCTATACAGGAACGGTGGGTTGATTGTAACCTACACTACTTTACTTTTGTTTCAGGTAATAAGAAGAAAGAAAACTTTAGGAAAGAAATAGACTCACAGTACAAGGCAAACAGAAAGCCAGAACATAAGCCTACCTATTTACAGGAGATACTAGATTATTTGGTAGCTAACCACAGAGGCTACCTAACGGAGGGTTGTGAGGCTGATGATTTTTTTGGCCACGCTCAGTCTGACGCAAGGAAGAAAGGAAAATTACCTATAGTAATATCAGTCGATAAAGATTTAAAACAACTATGGGGACAGCATCTTAATCTAGCTACCAGAAAGTTTGAGTACATGCGAAAGAGGGAAGCTAGGCCTGTCTTTTGGAGACAGATGTTACAAGGAGATGCTGCCGATAATATCAAAGGCATCTCTGGTATAGGAGCAATGAAGTCTAGGAGGTACATACCAGATGGCACAACAGATGAAGAAGCGCAAGAGACCGTCCAAAGGTACTACCAAAAAGAGTACGAGGAAGACTGGAAAGAGAGGTACAACAAGAACTGCAAGCTCTTATGGATATGGCGTAAAATCCCGGATGAATGTCCGTTCACGACCGAAACATAAGCACCCTTACAGTAGTAATTATGAATTTAAAGTAGCAACATATATGGAGGAGAACAAGATTGAATTTGATTATGAGCCTGAGAAGATTAATTACATATATCCAATTAAGGCAGGACTATGTAGCGACTGCGGTAGTGAGCATGTTGGTCGCAGGGCTATTTATACTCCTGATTTCCGCATCAATTCTAGCGGAGTCTGGGTCGAAACCAAGGGGAAGTGGGACAGCAAAGGGCGTACTAAAATCTTGGCAGTCCTCGACACCTCTAGTTCCCTAGATAGAGATAACTTCAGGATGTTGTTCATGTACAACAACTGGATTACTAAAGCACATAAATTAACTTACATGGATTGGTGCGAGAAGCACGATATTATAGCAGCAGTAGGGACTAGTATTCCCGAGGAGTGGTTATGAAACACATGATGATACCTGACACACAGATAAGTACGTCTAGCAAATTAGACCATATTTATGCAGCAGGTAAATATATTAGGAAACATAAACCAGATAAAATTATTATCATAGGAGACTGGTGGGATATGCCTAGCTTGTCCTCTTATGATACTGCAGGGGATAAAGGTTGGGAGTACAAGGACGTTAAGGCAGACTTAGATATTGGTTTGTCTTCTATGAAAAAGTTTCTATCCTTATGTAGGAGTCCCAAGTATAGCCCTGAAGTACACTTTGCTATAGGAAACCATGAGGATAGAATCACTAGAGCATCTGACAGTGCAGAACACAGGAGGATGAGAGGGTTCTTGTGCTTAGAAGAAAACATTATAAAACCACTGGAAGCACTAGATGTTAAAGTGTATCCGTTCTTAAAGATATTTGTTCTTGATGGTATCTGTTACTCTCATTACTTTGTTAACCCAACTAGCTTGTTTCCTAACCCTATTGGTGGTACAATAGAGTCTAAGTTAAAAAACTTAGGGCATAGTTTTACTATGGGACATCAACAACATAAACAAACAGGGGAGATATTCACATGTACTGGAGAGAGGAGAAGAGGTTTAGTCTGTGGAAGATTCTATCAAGACCATCACGAATATTTAGGCCCACAAAAAAACGCACAGAGTTGGTCTGGAGTTTTGATGAAACACGAAGTTTCAAAAGGGGACTACGATTTAATGGAGGTAAGCATGAACTACCTCCTAAAGGAATACACCTGATGCTTACACCACAAGAGTTAGCAGACAGAGTAGCAGAGAGGTACGACCCAGACCTTCTTGTAGAAGTATTAGAACTGTCTAGTAAAGAAATACTTGACGCATTTATGGATAAGTTTATAGAGAAAAGAGAGAAGTTCTATGATGACGATGAACACGAAGAGACAGACGAGGAGGAGTAATCCCTATGCAAAAGAAGTCAGAACCCCGAAGTACAGGCAGAGGGTCGAACCCTCCAAGAAAAAAGACTACCACCGCAGCAAAGAAAAAAGGATGTGGCAAAGAGAAGGACACCATCTTTCTGGGAACTTGTATGATTGAAGGTGCTCACCTTACAGCCACTC
>Ga0209232_1001057_pt1 | contig 15546 bp, 18 predicted proteins | sample ETNvirenome_2_60_FD_184066 | JGI IMG/M metagenome (GOLD analysis project Ga0209232, IMG submission 184066) | Marine viral communities from the Pacific Ocean - ETNP_2_60 (SPAdes) (version 2) | ecosystem: Environmental > Aquatic > Marine > Oceanic | place: Pacific Ocean | collected 2013-06-22
TCCTCTAGGTATTGAATCAGATAGAAACATCTTATCTAAGCAAGATGTTATGTCTGTTGATTACCACAGTGCTTATCACGTTATGGGAACTAAGTGGACATCCGCTACAGACAACCCAACTAACGCACAGTTAGCTAACGATAACAACTGGGCAATCACATACGATGCCGACTTAATTCCTATAGTCGAGTTAATCGTTAACTCACCACTTGATACTGGTACTAATCCTTAATATCATTAAAGTGTGGTCATCAAACCTCATCAATTATTGGTGGGGTTTTTTCTTTACGCTACAATAAAACTAAATTACTTTATCAATCGTGGCAGCTACCATAAATGCAACTATAAAAAGTGAAACTGCAAATAGCTATGTCACATTGACAGAGGCTAATAGTTATTTTGAAACAGTTCCAGACTCTTCAACTTGGACAAATAAGACAGACGACCAAAAGAATAGAGCATTAATATCAGCGACTAGATGGATTGATAGCTTTGTGTATTACGGTGATAGATGTGATGACGGACAGGCACTTAAATTTCCTAGAAATAATTATCAAGTCGATGGTGTTGAATTAGCTTGTTCTACGATTCCAGTAAATATTAAATATGCACAATATGAATTAGCTAGAGCTTTAGCCAATGATACTGACGCTATAACAGGAACAACCGGAACTGATGGTAATTTTTCCGAAGTAAAAATGGGCGATATGCAAGTAAAATACAATACTGATAGTCAAGGCACGGGTTCTGTAAATAATATTTTAGATGTTTATCCTTGGTTACAAAGTTACCTTGGAGCGTATATGCTAGGTGGAGCAGGAACATTTCAAATGAGGGTAGTTAGAGGATAATGGCAGGTCAATTAGATAGCGTTTTTTCTAAAGCCGCAAAACAAGTTTTAAATAGTATTGGTCCTTCTTTGCAGACCAGTATTATTTACACTCGAAAAACAAATCCAACTTACAATCCATCTACGGGGAAAATATTCACAACTGATGTCACATATAACATAAATGCCATATTAGAGTACATTGACTCCAGTGAAGAGTCTGGATTCCAGGAAAACACAGCTAGGCTACTAATAACACCTGATTTAATTGGAGATAGTCAACCCTTATTACAAGACGAAATAAAATTAAATTTTTCAGGTTCAACTAGAGTTGCAAAGATTACTAACATAAGAACATTAAAGGGTGGATCTGATTACTTATTTCGTGTAGACATTGTTTTCTAATGACTTTAGTAAAAGCACGAGCAGCGTTTGAAACAGCCATAAAGAATGCTGTGTCTAATGCAGACCCGACTGTAGATATAATTTTTGATAACGTTCCATTTAGTACTCCAGGGTCAGACAAAAAATATGTGATGGTCAGTTTAGACTTCACACAATCAACAACTCAACCCCAAGGATCAGCTCAAACTTATTACAGTGGTTCCATAAGTTGTGGAGTTATGACACCGAAAAACACAGGTACAGAAAGTGCATCAGCCGTAGCCGAATCAGTTATAGTAGGACTTACATCTGTTAATGCACCTAATTACGTAGATACATTTTCAGTATCTCCTCGTGTATCACAACTATCTGGACCTACAACTGTAAATAACGAACAGGATAGTCACTTTTTAAGTGCTATAACTTGCACATTTACCGCCAATGGCTAAAGACATATCATTATTAACAAAAGATCTTGAGGATCATATACTGAAAGCAAAGAAAAGAGCTGCTGCTGAAATAGCTTATAAGTTACAGTTTTTTGCTCCTTGGTGGACTGGTAGCTCCGCTAAAAGTTGGAAAGTATCTACAACTCCAGTACAACCTACAAAAGTGGTAAATAAACGAGTTGGTAAATTTAGGATAGAACTCGGTTCTAAAGTTGGTCGTCCAGTTCCAGGTCAAACAGCCCGAATACCTGTAAAGAAAAAATCTGTATTTACATCATTAAAGCAACCTGTCTATATAGGAAATGAGATAAATTACGCGGGATTTACTATAAACAATAAAAATGCAAAAATTCCTGTAAATGGTTTAGGAATAATAGCTTACCAAGACGTAGGAAGAACAGCAAAAAGCCCGTTAACTTTTACCTACACCCCACAGTGGTACAGAATATACACAAAAAACAAAGTAATACTATCTGACATAAATGTTGCATTTATTGAAACGAGTAAAAGATTCACAAGTAATATGCCGAGTGTCTATGGTTGAGTTATACTACAGGAATAGATATAACTTTTTATGCCAACAACAAGAGCCATTGACAAACTAAAAGCTGCTTTTAGTGTCGAAGAACGTAGTAGCTACTCTATTTTTAAAGGAGAAGAACTTGTCCTTAAAATATTTTGGACACCTCTTACAATAGCCGATAGAGACACCATAAACAGTACATTAATAGCTATGAATAAGGGTCAAGATGAAGGTAGTCTTGATTTTGCGTTACAAGTTATTGTTACAAAAGCAGAAGATGAAACAGGTGCGAAGATGTTTGTATCAGGAGATTTACCAGCACTTAGAAGAGAGATACCTTTATCTGTTTTACTAGATGTAATGACTAAAATGCAAGGAGTGGGCGAGGAGGAAAGCCCCGATGCCGTAAAAAGCTAAGTTAGAAAAAGATAGTTTCGTATTTTTACAATTTTTTATAGCAGAAAAGCTAGGCTATACACACAAGGAAATAAGAGAGAAAATGTCAACCCAAGAACTGTTTGCTTGGAATGCTTATTTTCAAATAAAAGCTGAACAAGAGAAAAAAGCATACGATGACGCACGAAAACAAGCTCAATTTCGTAAAGTACGCTAAACTTTTAGTATCTGACTAATTTTTGGTGGCTGGTTCAAATTACAGCGTAAATATAACCTTAGATACCTCAAAAGTAGAAGGTAAATTAAAAGGACTCGAAAAAAGAGTAGCTACTTTTAGACAAAATTTAGCAAAACCGTTAAAAATATCTGCCCAAACACAAAAATTAGAAGAAAAGAAACTAAAAATGCAGGATGCTCAACGGGCATCTATGATCCAAACCCGTAAGATAGGAGACTTAATACAGAAACAAGAAGAGCAAGGATTAAAAGTAGATAAAGCAAGAGCACATATAAGAAGGGCTGCTGTTTTAGACAATCAAAAGTTATTTAAGGCAGCAGAAATTCAAAGAAAATTAGCAGTACAAGAATTAAAAGCAGAGCAAGAAACTACCAAACAATTAGCAAAACAAACTCAACTTCAAAAACAGTTAGCTTCGGGTAAGTTTGCGACTATAGGCCCAGGCGGTATAGGACCACAATTAGCACCTATGCAGGGTCCAGCAATGGGTCCTACCAGTATGGGTCTTAACTTTGATAAGAGAACTGGGAAACTATTGCGAGGTAGAGCAGGGTCTAGTCCAAATACAAGAGCAAACTTACTTAGAAGGTTTGATACTCAAAGTGCATTAATAAGTGGAGGTTTTCCATTATTGTTTGGTCAGGGACCAATAGGAGCACTGGCTGGTGGTCTTGGTGGTGGTATCGGTGGAATGTTCGGACAAATGGGTGGTTTTGCAGGAGGTATTGCAGCCACAGCAGCACTTCAGACAATAACAAACGCTATAAGCGGTGTGAGACAATTTGGAGAAGGATTACAGGATATAGATGGAGCGTTGGCTACTGTTACGGAAAAGTCATTATTTAGTAGTGAAGCAACCGAAAAAAGAGCAGCAGCACTTAAGAAATTAGGTAAACAAGAAGAATTAGCTAAGTTACTTACTCAAGAATTAACTATAACTCTTGGAAAAGATGGATTGCAGCGAGTACAGGCATTAGGTAAATCTTCGAAAGAATTAGCTAGAACTTTTGGACAGCTAGGAGCTTCTCTACAAGCCGTGTTAGCTAAAGTAATACTTCCTGCTATAAATGCTTTAAATACAATATTAAAAACATTTACTGTACCTTCACAATTTAAGAATTTTAGAGATAGTTTGTCTGGAACAGATTTAGAAAGATTTGATGAAATAGCTGCTTCAAACATGACCGATAAAGTAAGAAGAGGTAAAGGCAAAACTATAGGCAAACAATTAACTGTAGCAGGAAAAGCAGATACAATAGCTCAAGCTTTAGCCGAGGGTATAGGAGGAGGAGAAAGTGCATTTACGACAGCAAGTGATCCAACGATTGCAGCTAGTTTACAAGAGCGTATAGACTTTCTTAACAGATCCTTAGAAGTAGGCAGAGAAAAAGCAGAACTTGAAAGAAAAATAGCTGACTTTAAAAAGAAAGGAACTGATTTAAGTGAAGTAGAGTTAGAAAAGCAATTAGTACAAATAAATCAACTAGAAAAATTAGAAGCACTTTATCACCAAATCGGATCAACGGTAAGAGATGGATTGGTCGATGCTATAGATAGTGCTATTACAGGAACTAAGAGTTTAGGTGAAATAGCTAGTAGTGTTTTTGCACAATTAAGAAGATCACTTGTACAGTTTGGTGTTACTAGCATACTAGGTGCTTTTGGTCTTCCAGGATTAGCTACAGGTGGTCCAGCAAAAGCAGGTAAATCTTATATAGTAGGAGAAAAAGGTCCAGAATTATTTACTCCAGGAGTATCAGGAAAGGTTACACCAAATGATGCCCTTGGAGGTTCTACAAATATAGTTGTAAATGTGGATGCATCTGGTTCTTCTGTTGAAAGTAATCCTGAATCTGCCAGAAAATTTGGTGATGCTTTGGCAATTGCGATACAATCAGAATTAATAAAGCAGAGAAGACCTGGAGGTTTATTAAGGTAAATGGCGACCTTTCCAAATATCACTCCTACTTATAACCAAAGGAAATCTTCCGCTCCAAAAAAGAGAATTATAACTTTTGCAGATGGATATGAACAAAGAATAAATTTTGGCTTACCTGCTCATCAAAATCCAAAAATTTACTCATTAACTTATGATGTAAGTGAAACCGAAGGTGATGTTATAGAGGCTTTTCTTGATAGTAGAGCACATGACCAAGCTAGTTTTGATTTTACTCCTCCAGGTGAAGGTTTTACTAAGACAGGAACATATGTTCAAACTGCAAACGCTGTTGGTATAAGTATTACTAATCATGGTATTGCACTTGGGGATACAATAACAGTTGATTTCACAAGTGGCGGTGGAACAGATCAAGTTGCTGTGGTTAGTTTTGTTACTAATGACAATTTATTTGGTTTCAATAGTAGTGTTTCCGTTAATACTTCAGGAAATGTAACTGTTACTTTATCTGGTCAAAGTAAATATGTATGTGAAAGTTGGAGTAAAACAATTCCTTATGTAAATAGAGCAACAATTCAAGCAACTTTTAGAGAGGTATTTGAGCCATGAGCACTGCTCCTGTTGTTAGCGATCTGCAAAGTGCAAATCCTTCTTCAATTATTGAGCTATTTACTATTGCTACATCAACTGCATTACATGGTTCTAATACGATCTATCGTATTCATGCAGGAATAAATGCAAATTCTACGGCAGGAAATAGTAGAGATATCGTATGGCAGGGTAATACTTATAATGCAATTCCTTTTGAAGCTTCTGGATTTTCATATCCTCAAGGTCAATTACCTCGCCCAAGATTAATAATCAGTAATGGTTTAGGTTATATGTCAACTATTCTATTAAGTGTCAATCAAACAACTTTTGGAAATGATTTAACAGGTGCAGTAGTTACAAGAATTAAAACAATGGTAAAATTTCTTGATGCTGTAAATTTTAGTCAAGGTGTAAATCCATTTGGAACACCTGATCCTACGGCAGAATTTCCTCAAGATATTTATACAATAGACAGGAAAAAAACTGAAAACAGAGAAGTTGTAGAGTTTGAATTAGCTGCTATTTTTGATATGGCAGGAGTAAGAGCACCAAAACGTGTGTGCACTAAACAAGATTTCCCTTCTGTTGGAGCGTTTACTGTATGAAATGGAAAGAAGAAGCTTTATTACACGCTGAAACTGAAGATCCTAAAGAAAGCGTTGGATTACTGTTAAATGTTAAAGGTAAAAAAGTTTATTTTCCATGTAAAAATGTTGCTGGAAGACCTAAGAGAAGTTTTATTTTAGATCAAAATGATTACTTAGAAGCCACAAAAAAAGGTCAAGTTGTTGCGGTAATACATTCACATCCAAATACTCCTCCTATTGCAACTCAAGCAGATAAGATGAACTGTGAAAAACATGGAATACCTTGGTACATTATTAATCCAAGATTAAAAACATGGGGTGAGTACAAACCAGAAGGTTATAAAGCACCTTTAGTTGGTCGAGAGTACAGTTGGGGAATAGCAGATTGTTGGTCTATTGTTACTGATTTTTATGAGCAAGAATTTAAAACTACTTTAGATAATTATCCTGATAGACCTAATAATGTAGATGATTTTTCAAGAAGCCCATTTTTTGAAAGCAATATTGAAGCTGTTGGCTTTTCAAGAATTTCTGGAGAAGAACCTCTAAAAAAGGGGGACATAATTTTTATGAGTTTACGAAGTCCAGGTTTGAATCACTGTGCAATCTACATAGAAAACGGAATGATTTTGCATCATTTAACAGATAGACTAAGTTGTAGAGAAGAGTATAATAAGTGGTATCAGAAGTGTACGGGAGCTATCTATCGTTATGCTAAATAGAATAAATTTACACGGTAAATTAGCTGAAATAACAGGATATACAACTCTTGAAGCACAAGTTGATTCTTTACCTTCTGTTATTAGTTTTTTAATACATAACTTTCCAAAGTGTGAAGCGTATATAGCAGCAAACTATTTTAGAATTGATGTAGGAGATGAAAATATAACAGAGGATCAAATCCATGATCCAATAGGATTAAGAGAAATAACAATAATACCTCAAATTGCTGGAGCAGGAGATGGTTTTATGAATTTTGTATTTGGTGGGCTATTAATATTTTCTTCATTCTTTTTCCCTGGAGCGGGTTTGTTTGGTACAACAAGTTTTTTAGGTTCTAGTGCAGCAGTGGTTGGAATTTCAACTCAAGGAGCCTTGACTGCGACAGCTATTGGTACAGGTCTAAGTGCCATTGGTGCGGCTATGGTTTTTAATGGTATTTCTAGTTTATTTGCACCTACGTTGCCTGATTTTGCTGATGAATCAAACCCAACATTAGGATCTAGTTTTAACCAGATACAAAATACAGCTAGAGCAGGAGTTCCTGTGCCTATTATTTATGGTGAAATATTTACAGGATCTATTGTAATATCTGCGACTGTAGATACAGTTCAAATAATTGCAACCGCATGACTGATAAAAATAAAAACATATTTATCTCTGGTGCAGGTGGTAAAGGTGGAGGTGATCCTGAACTTCCTAGTATTGCGGAAGATAATTTAAATAGTGAACAGTTTGTTGCTTTTTTAGATCTTCTTTCTGAAGGAGAGATAGAGGGTTTTCCTACACCTTCTAAAGCTGGTACAACTGCTTTTACTACACAATATCTACAACAATCATTGCAGGATGTATTTTTTGATAATACTTCTGCGTATAACGCTCAAGGTACACCAAATTTTAATAATGTCATTTTTGATATTCGTTTTGGTCAAGGAAGTCAACCTTTAGTACCTAATGTAACCAGTAGTGCAAATTTTGTTGCTGTTAATGCAGAAGTAAATAATCCAAATCAAAATTCATTGCCAGGTGTTGTTAGAACATTAAATGATCCAACTGTTACTTCAGTAAAAATATTAATCACTTTTCCTATTTTACAAAGAACCTTATCAACAAAAGTGGAAAATCTAGGCGATGTAGGAGATATTGTAGGGACATCAGTTCAACTAGGTATAGATGTTCAATACAACGGTCAAAGTGGTTATACCAACATCATTGATGATACGGTTTCAGGTCGTACTGCAGATCCTTATCAAAAAGAATACAAATTAAATTTAACTGGTGCTTTTCCTGTAAATATAAGAGTTAGAAGAGCAACTTTAGATGCAGATGATACAGGAATAGGATCTGATCTTTTAAAAGATGTATTTATCTGGAGTAATTACGGAGAAATAATAGATGACCCAAATACATATCCAAACTCTGCTTATGCTTATTTAAGATTAGGTTCTGAAAATTTTTCCAGTGTTCCACAGCGAAAATATAGATTAAGAGGGATAAAAACAAAAATTCCTGCTGCAAATGCAACTGGTACCCCTACTGTCGATATACAAACAGGTAGGATAATTTATCCAGCAGGATATGTATTTAATGGAACGTTAGGTTCAGCCCAATGGAACACGTGTCCAGCAATGGCATTAATTGATTTATTACTAGATGATCGTTATGGATTCGGTGCACATATTAAATTAGCAAATCTTGATTTATTTTCATTTGTATCTGCATCACAATACTCCAATGAATTAGTTAATGATGGGCAAGGAGGACTAGAGGCTAGATTTGCTTGCAATTTAAATATTCAGAAAAGCACAGAAGCATATGATTTGATTAATTCTATAGCCAGTATTATGAGATGTGTCGCAATCTGGTCTGGGGGGAAATTAACTCTATATCAGGACAAACCAACAGATTCTACCTACCTATACAATTTGAGTAATGTAAGTCCTGCAGGATTTAATTATTCGGGTACAAGTTTAAAAACTAGATCAACAAGAGTAGCCGTTTCTTTTTTCAACATGGAAACACAAAAAGTTGATTATGAGGAAGTCATAAACAAAAATAACTTAGAAAGTAAATTAGGTGTAATTGTAAAAAGAGTTCAAGCTTTTGGGTGCACAAGCAGGGGTCAAGCTAGAAGATTTGGAGAAAATATACTTTTCAGTGAGGAATTTGAAAGCGAGGTTATAACCTTTACCGCATCATTATCATCAGGTGTTTTAGTACGACCTGGAAATGTAGTAGAAGTAAACGACCCAGTTCGTTCAGGAGTACGTAGAGGTGGAAAAATTATTGCTGTGGCTACAGCAGCATCTATGACTGTAGATGATACTAAAAATACAGATCTACCCACTGATGTTAGTGCTACATTGTCAGTGATTTTACCAGATGGTTCTTTTGAAACAAGAGGTATTGCAGCCATAAATCAACAAAATGGTGTTGTCACTTTAAGTGCAGCATTTTCACAAACACCGAATGTAAATACAGAATTTGTAATAGAAACTATTTCACTAAAAACACAAAAGTTTCGTGTGGTGTCTGTTGAAGAAGTAAGTTCGACTGAATATACAATAACTGGAATACCTTATTTTGCTGATAAGTACAACAGTATTGAGGCAGGAGTAAGCATTACACCGCAGCCTATATCAATACTTAATCAACCTCCTGAACCCCCAGGTAACATAAGTGCACTTGAAACTATAGTTGAAAAAAATGGTTCAGCAGTTTCAAAACTTATAATTAGCTTTTCTAAAGTACCAGGTGTTGTTAAATACATTGTCAGTTATAAGTACAACAGTGGTAATTTTATTACTCAAACAATTATCAGTACTGATTTTGAAATTTTTAACACAACTCCAGGGACTTACACAGTAAACGTTACCAGTTTAAGTGCTGCAGGAAAATCAAGCGTAAACGCTGCAACTATCACTGTTGCAACAATCGGAAAAACAGCAAATCCAGGGCCAGTTCTTAATTTAACAGCAGAACCAGCAGCAAATAATTTATTAAAATTAAAGTTTGATAAATCTGTTGATATAGATGTTATTTTTGGTGGATTTGTTGTATGTCGTCATTCTCCAAATACAAATGGTACAGCTACATTTGGTAATTCAACAGCACTATTAACTGTCCCTGGAAATTCTACTGAAATGATAGTCCCATCTTTAGATGGAGAATATTCTTTAAAATTTATAGACGATGGAGGTAGATTTTCTACACAAGAAACTTCAATAATAGTTGACGCACCAGAACCGATACCTTTATTAGGAATACAAACAAGAAGAGAAGATTTAGATAACCCAAGTTTTCAAGGAAATAAAACATCTATTTTCAACAGTGCAGCACAAGGCGGAATAATCCTTGATGGAACGTTTACTTTAGATGGAGTGCTTACAGATGCTTTTGGTACTTTTGATAATATTCCAGATTTTGACATTATTGGCCCTACTGCAACATCAGGAACTTATGAATTTGCAAATTTATTAGATTTAGGAGCAAAATTTGATCTTAATTTGAAAAAACATTTAAATTCAACTTCTTTATATCCTGCTGATGCTATTGACGGTAGATTTACGCTTGTTGATTTATGGACCGATTGGGATGGAGAGGTAGCAAATGATGTTGATGCTCAAGTTTTTGTAGCGACTACCAATTTAAATCCGTCAACAAGTACATCTGCAACTTATACACAATCAGCAACAACAATTACGATTACAAAAAATAGTCATGGGTATACTAATGGATCTTTTGTACAAGTTGATTTCACCAGTGGTAATGGAGTTGATGGTTATTATGAAATAAAATCTAAAACTGAAAATACTTTTGTTTTAACTGCGTCATCTAGTCAAACAACTAATGGAAACTGTACTTATGGGCCAGAGTTTTCTACTTTTAATATTTTAACAAAAGGAATATTTAAGGGAAGAGCATTTAAATTCAAGTGTGAATTAACTGCTTCAGATCCAGCACAAAACATTGTAGTTAAAGAGTTAGGTTATCAAGCATCTTTTGAACCAAGATTTGAAACAAGTATTGGTAATGCAGGAGCCACAAATGGAATTATCGCTTCTGGAGGAGTCTCATCTAAAGCAGTAACATTTCAAAACCCTTTCTTTGTTGGAACTAGCAGTTTAGGGGGTAGCACAACTGCTTTTGCACCCTCTATTGGAATTACATTACAGAACGCTCAAGATGGAGACTTTTTTACTGTTCATACTATTACAGGCACAGGTTTTGAGATAGATGTTAAAAATGGCAATAATTTTGTAAATAGAAACTTTACTTTTAGTGCAAGTGGTTTTGGCAAAGGCAGTTAATGTGAGTAAAATGAATTTAAACAAAGAGAATTAAAAATGGCAACACATGATTACGTTATAGACAATGGAACGGGGCAAGCCGTGCGTCAAGACATCAATAATGTTTTGCAAGCGATATTGACTAATAACTCAAACGGTACTTCTCCATCAACTACTCAAGCCTATATGTTTTGGGCTGATACGGCTAATAATAAATTGATGATTAGAAATAGTAGCAATAATGGTTGGGTAGAATTATTACAGCTAGATGGCACAATTACGATAGAGAATGGATCTGCAAGTGCTCCAGGATTAGCCTTTAGAAATGATCTTGATACAGGTATTTTTCATGGTGCTACAGGTGATTTAAGAATTACAACAGCAGGTTCAGAAGTAATGAGAATTGAGAATACAAATGTTGGTATTGGTGCTGGTCTTACATCCGTTCCAAGGCTTTTAACTTTAAAAACAGGTACTCAGTTCGATGGTATTAGATTATTAAATGGTTCCGATCAAACCGTTGCTGAATTGGGCGGTGCTGATACTGACAATGATACAGGATTGATAACACTTTATAATAATAACGGTGGCAAAGTTCAATTTAATGCAAATGGAACTTGTTTTATTAATAACACATTAGGTTTTGTTGTTGGAAGTGATAATACTGTTAGAGGAATGGGAACGTTTGTAAATACAGCAAGCGATTGTAACGTTGCAATAACCGCTTCTAATACTGGTAATTCTCAATTACTACTGGGAGATGAAGATGCTGATGTAGGAAAAGTACAATATGCACACGGTGATAATTCAATGCGTTTCAATACTAACGCTTCAGAATCATTGCTTTTAACTGCTGGAAAGACTTTACACATAGGTAGTAATGAAACAGGTCATCCGAACTTTGACGATTTAAATGTTGGTACAACTGTTTCTGGAGATCATGGAATAACTATTTTTTCGAATCCTAGTAATTCAGGAACTCTTGCATTTGCAGATAGTACTTCTGGCGATGATCGTTTTGCAGGTTTTATGCTCTACAACCATGCCAGTAATTATCTAATGTTAAAGGCAAATCATGCTAGCGTAATTACTCTCACATCTGCTGGTCAGGTTACTTTTGATGCTAGTACCAGTGCAACCCAAACAACATACGGAGGAACTGTACAATTCAATGGGTTTCATGGAAAATTTGGAGTAACTGGTTCTACTCAAGGTCATGTAATAAACTTTGCTTGGAGTAGTCCTAATGTTCTTGCTTATGTTGATGTCAATCAAATAGGTGTTGCGGCTACAAGTTCTGACTATCGAGTAAAGAAAAATATAACGCTTCAAACTGCAACAGGAATTGATAGGGTAAAGCTTTTAAAACCATCAACATTTGAATATGACGACTATAAAGGCACTTGGGTAGCCGATGGTATTACAAGAGAAGGATTTATTGCTCATGAAGTACAAGAAGTAATCCCAACAGGAGCTACAGGTACAAAAGATGGAGATGAGATTCAAGCTCTTCAGACTGACGCTATTCTTTCTGTTGTCACTAAAGCATTACAAGAAGCTATTACAAAAATAGAAACATTAGAAACAGAAGTTGCAGCATTGAAGGCTGCTTAATATAATAAAGTAATACAATATCACTCTATGACACCACAAGATCTTTTAAACGAAACCAGGCCTATTCTTGATGCCGATATTAAAAAATATCAAGAAACTCAAGAACAGATAAAAGCATTGCAAGATCAATTAAATCAACTATTGACTAAAATTGTAGGCAATCAAAAGCTTGTTGAAGGACTTCAAAAAGTTTTAGATGCTTAATTATAAAAAATACTGTAAACTTAAAATAAATTAATTTGTACAATGGCAGTTACTTGGGTCGTTACTAACATAGAAAAAGTAGCAAAAGAGGGATCTTTATCTGATGTTTGTAAGTATGTTTATTGGACAGCTTATGAAGAAGAAAAAGTAACAGATTCTTCTGTACCATCTGGTTATATTTCTTATGAAGGTAGAGTTTACGGAAAAGAAACATTAGGGGACGCAGATAGTTCTAAGTTCACTGCTTTTGCAGACATAACTTTAGCCACAGCAGTTTCTTGGGTAAAAGATATTTTAGGTGCTGATAAGGTTGCAGAAATTGAAACATCTGTAGCAGCTAAACTTGCAGAACAAAAAGCACCTGAATACACTATTGGTGTACCTTGGTAGTAAAATTTAAATAATCAAGGAGATTTATTGTGGCTGTTACACCAGGAGAATATAATTTTACGCTTCAAAGACGTTCAGATCACGTTATTCCTCTTGTATTCAAAGATAGTGCTGGCACTGCAATAGATTTAACTGGATTTACAGTAGCAGCCCAAGTATGGGATCGTACCAGGGCTAATAAATATGCGGATTTTGCTGTTTCTTACACTGATAGAGCAAATGGATCTGTAAGTATATCTTTATCAGTAGCTCAAACTACAACTTTTACTCCTGATTTTCTTAAATATGATGTTTTATTAGTGAATGGTGCAGGTTTGAAAGAATATTATTTAGAAGGTACTATATTTGTAAGTGAAGGCTTAACAACAACGTGAATACTGTTACTGTCAATCAAACTCAAAATACTGTTAGTGTTGATGAAACAAATCTAACTGTAACGGTTACTGAAGGTCAGACAACATCTGTTCAAGTTGTAACAGAAGGTCCGCAAGGTCCTCCTGGAACTGGTATAGATCTAAGCTCGGCAGTAGATGATTCTTTAGTGTATTTTCACCAATCAAGTGGTACATTAAAAGTAGATTCCACAACTACAAAATTAACACTCGTTGACGGGGGAAATTTTTAAATGGCTAACACAGTAAGAATAAAAAGATCTACTGGATCGTCAGCACCAACAAGTCTTGCAAATGCTGAATTGGCTTTTGCGGAAGGTAGTAAAAAATTATTTATCGGCATTGGAACGGGTGGAGCAGGAGGATCTGCAACAAGTATTGAAGCTATTGGTGGTTCAGGAAGTTACGCTGATTTATTTACAAGTAGAACGCAAAATACATTTTTAGCTGCACCAAATGGTAGTAATGGTGCTGCAACATTCAGAGCTATGGTAGCTGCTGATGTACCTTCATTAGATCATTCAAAAATATCTGATTTTGATACAGGTGTAAGAACAAACAGATTAGATCAAATGACCGCCCCAACGGGTTCTGTTTCTTTCAACTCACAAAATATTACCAATGTAGCTGACCCTGTTAATGCTCAAGATGCTGCTACTAAAGGATTTGTGGAAGCAACTTCACAGGGACTAGATGTAAAAGATTCAGTAAAAGCAGCAACAACTGCAAATATTACTATTTCCACTGCACTTAATAATGGAGATACATTGGATGGAGTCACACTCGCAACTAATGATAGAGTTCTTGTAAAAGATCAATCCACTGCTTCACAAAATGGTATTTACGTTGTTGGATCGTCACCAGCCAGGGCAGATGATTTAGCTGCTGGTGCAGACGCAGCAGGAATGTTCACTTTCGTAGAACAGGGAACTGTAAATGCGGATAACGGCTTCGTTTGTACCAGTAATAAAGGATCTGCTGTTGTTGGTACGAATAATCTTACTTTTGCACAATTCTCTGGTGCAGGTCAGATAACAGCAGGGGATGGTTTAGATAAGTCTGGTAATACACTTTCTATTGATTTAAAAGCTAACGGTGGACTTGTTATTGAATCCACTGAAATTGCTGTTGATTTAGCTGCTAGTTCTATAACAGGAACTCTTGCAATTGGTGACGGTGGAACGGGGGCTACAAGTGCAAGTGCAGCGAGAACTGCTTTAGGTTTAGCTATCGGTACGAATGTTCAAGCCTATGATGCTGATTTAGATAATTTATCTGGTTGTCAATCAGGTGCTTCTGCTGCTTTAGCTTTATTAACTTCTACAGAAGTTGCAATTCTTGACGGAGCAACAGTAACGACTGCTGAGTTAAATATTATGGATGGTGGAACGTCTGCTACTTCTACAACTCTTGCTGCAGCAGATCGTATGGTTATGAATGATGCTGGTACTATGGTTCAGGTAGCTTTATCAGATCTGGTTACTTTTTTAGAAGATGGATCAGCATCAGGTTTCGAGATTGATGGAGGAACTTACTAAATTAAACTTATAAGGAGGTAAGTCCATGGCAAACACTATAAAATTAAAAAGAGGAAGTGGTAGCGATCCAGGGGGTAGTGATCTAGTCGCAGGAGAGGTAGCCTTAAGGACTGATAACGGTAAATTATTTACAAAAAAAGATGATGGTTCAGTTGTTTCAATAGGTAGTGGTATAGATAATATTGTTGAAGATACTTCACCGCAGTTAGGAGGTGACTTACAAAGTAATGGTAATGATATAAAGTTTGCTGACGGTGATAAAGCAATATTTGGTACAGATAATGATCTTCAACTTTATCATTCAGCAGGTGAGTCTTTCGTTGTAAGTGGTAATACTGTGCTTAATTTAAGAGGACTTACAACTGAAAATGCTGTAAGAATTCATCCAGACGGAGCAGTAGAGTTATATTACGACAACAGTAAAAAGTTTGAGACAATAACAACTGGCGTTACTGTTACTGGTGATATCAATTTAACTGGTGAACTTAATATGGTAGCTGGTTCT
>Ga0209232_1001059_pt1 | contig 15535 bp, 13 predicted proteins | sample ETNvirenome_2_60_FD_184066 | JGI IMG/M metagenome (GOLD analysis project Ga0209232, IMG submission 184066) | Marine viral communities from the Pacific Ocean - ETNP_2_60 (SPAdes) (version 2) | ecosystem: Environmental > Aquatic > Marine > Oceanic | place: Pacific Ocean | collected 2013-06-22
CATACCTTAATTGCTTTGGGTATTGCTACACTGTGGGATCATACCTTTCCCTCAGTGTAGCTCCCCCAGGTTCACGCGATCTCCTTTGTCATCTCAAGCAACTGATTAAAACTATACGGCGCAGCCATTATCTTGTGCCTACGAGGACCAGACCAACCCTGTTGCTCCGGCCTCAAGGCGTGGATGTACAAGCTTTCAAGCACATCAAGCTTTTTCTTTTCACACCTTATAAAAGAAAAAGAATCGAAGTCTTTATACTTTGAATGCTCTCTTACCCGAACCAGTATATTTATCGACTGCCCAACGTAGACTACGCGATCACCCTTGACCAAAAAATATACGCCGCAGTAATCACTTGTATTGATCGGTGATGCAGCCTTTACGATCTCTCTTTCGATGAGCATATGCTTGCCAGTCAAAGCGTCTGACATAGAATGAAAATCAACGAAGTGAGCATCTCTTTTATCTAAAAGATCTGTTACTTCTTGTTCAAGCTTATTCCGTTTTTCAATCAAAAAATCCAAGGCCATCTTTTCTTTAATGATTTTAGGCTGACCCATGCTAACTGCTTCGGCCCTTGCTCGAGCGATGACATCAAGTATTCTGTACTTTTTAGTAGTGCCATCATGAAGCTTATGATTAACAGGATTGCCAAGTCTTTCTTGCCTTTGAATGTAACCGGCACAACTAATCCCATCTACCGTCAATAACTTATTAAGGCTTGAGAATGTAAGCCAAGCCCTCCTGGATTCTTTAGGTATCCATTCTGGCCATCTTTCTTTCACGCCACCTCCCTCTCAATGTGATCACTGATGCGCTCAAGCAGCGCCATCATCTTGTCCACCTTTTCGACTAGGTCATCGTACTTTTCCATGACCTCCTCCACCTCACGATCGTTCAGATCTAAGTTAACCTTCATCCTTCTCTCCTGCTTCTACTTCCCAAGGCTTCGCTGCTGTACTGCTACCCAGATAGTGCCACATTGCCAGCCCAGGTTCCGCGTGTGTATGTACGATATGCCCCAAGTGTTTCTGTACATAGCCGACCGCTTTCTTGCATGCCTGTACACCATTCGCTTTCTTGTGACGTTTAAGTGCGGTCTTAGCTTCGAACTCCAGCTCCGATCGCTTATAAAATTGATTCTCTTTCATCGCCTTCATGACGATTCCCGCTATCTCTACCTCATCCTCATGTATTTCTTCTTCGCTCTTTGCGTTCGGCATGCGGGTGAAGTCGCTCACCTGCCATAGGCCATCATCGAAATCAAAGAACGCGATGTGCTCCTGTGGGTCTGCCGCATTACGCGCTTCATAGAACACGTTGATGTTCGGCTTCTCACCCATAAGCTTGATCCCGCTGTCGAACCATCCCGCAAACACGGACCCACCCCGTGCTGATAGGAATGATTTGTCATCCGCCCGTTCTTTGCCGGTATGATGTGCGACAATACAAGACACGTTGTTAAGCTCCATGAGCATATCAACCCGATCCAAAAGCTTTCTGATCTCGGTGTTGCTGTTCTCTTCCCCGTCAAAGAAGTTAATGATCGGATCGATCATCACGATGTCTGGGTTATGGAACGCCACCTCATCACTGAAGGCTTGGATGTCGCTATCTTTCATTAGGTTTTTACGCAGCCTGCCGCTGATGATCAGGTTGCTGAACCCCATCTGTCGGAGGTCATCGTTCGTTGAGAACCGCTGGTAGTACATCTCTACCCGTTGCTTCAAGAACTCTGCAATGATCTCAGCCTGGAACCACATCACCTTCAATGGTTTGTTGAACGGGACACCCATGAAGTCTGTGCCGGTCGTTGCTCCCGCAGCGAAGGCGCCCAGCCAGTTGGACTTACCGATCTTGGGCTTACCCAGCAACAGCACCCGACTGTTCTCAAAGATAAACCGATCACCCCAGTACTGCTCAATGGTATCGTCCTCTATCTCCTGCCATTCTTGGGCATTAAAAGGTACTAAACCAAGGGGGCCTTTGTCCGGTTTTTCGGGGGTATCAATTGGGTCTTCCTGTTCCTGTATTTCTTTCAGGTCTTCGGTCAATCCCGTCTGCCACGTTGAGGTATTCCAATCGTTGATCCCGCTCTGCGCTAGATCTGGGTTGCGTTTGATGTGACCTTGACAGATAGACATCACTGTCTTCGTTGTCTCGACTAGATCCATCGGAGGTTGACAGGTTTGATTCCAGTCCTGTGCTTTAATCAGCACCTCACGCAAACCCCAACCTTCTTTGATCCACTTGCCGACCAACCGTGCGAGGGTGTCGTTGCGACTGCCTTCGATCTGCGGTTCTTCTGTTAGCTTTTCTCTGATCGATGGGATCTCGCCGGTATTGGGATCGACAGAGTTAAACCCGCTGATCTTTCCCAGGTCATCACCAGTAAGCAATGGCAGTTCATCCATCGCCGTGACGCCATACGACTGTTCACATTCAAGACGATACCCGACCGATGGTGCGATCATCACATACCCGCCATCGCCACGAATGTCAATCTTGTTTTTTCCTACGCTATTGCGTATGTCGTTTGGGCCAAGCGCATAGAAGTAATGCGTCCCACCTCGAGGCGTGACTTGCTTCAATGGCGTTCGCGTTATGCCACCAGACTCTATCCATTCCACGGCTTCATCGCTGTCTGCGTCAACAACGGCGAAGTTTATGCCAGTAATGACTGCCCAGTTAGCTTGAGGGTAATCGCTGTGCCACTTATCCACCTCTGCCTGACTCGGCTGTATGGTTTGATAGTGTGTCCATTTTACACGCGGGGTCTTAGCCCACTTCGCTTTCAGTGCATCGTCTGGATCGAACGGATGACGGCTGCGAAAGTACTGAGGTATTATCTCTGCCGGAGAGCCACACGGAATAATATGGAAGCCAAGCTCCCACATTTCATGTAGCCAGTCGCCCTTGATATCAGGCTCTATGTTTTCTCCACAGAACTTCTGTTGGAAAAAATGCATTAGCCTATCCTTTCAATGCGCCTCGATGTTCCTTCCAATGCAGTGACCACTTGATAGCCAAGTGACTTGGCCGATTGCCTGATAGCTCTAACCTGCGATTGCTTTGGATCTTTACTCTCGTCAATGACAAACGAATCTCCGATGTCTAACTTAAGTAGTATGCGTTGCCACCTACCTGGGCCACGCTTAGGTGGTCCGGCGCTAACGCCTTTCTCGATTGTGATATCCACGTTGGGTCTCCTATGTATTTGCCTCCACAGCATACATGATAATTTCCCACATAAAAAGACTTGATATTATGTGAGGATAATAATACGATGTCCGTGGAGAGTAGAGAAAGGAGATGTAGATGGAATACGAGAGTATCGTAAGAGAGTTGGTCGCTGCTAAGAAAATTAAGTCGGAGATCGATAGTAAGATAAAGCGTCTTGAAAGAGAAGTGCTTGACACAAAAATTGCGAGTGATGCTGTAGCGCCACTTCGTAATCAGGGAGGAGAGCGCACCGAGAACGGTGTGACTTTTGAGATCAAACGTACCTACGTTTGGGATCAAGATCTATTGGTAGATGCATTAAGTATGTATCCGTCAACTGAAGATTGGCCTTCCTTTATAACCCCCCCTTCTGAAATCAAAGTTAACTTGAACAAGTTCAAGACGTTTGCCTTGGAGAATCCAAAGCATCCGCTTCTTGACGGCATTCATGCTGCGCTTTCGACCAAGCTCGGGGACCCTAAAATCAAAGCAATAAAGGAGGTATAGCATGTCGTTACTGGCTCAAGTAACCACGGCTCGGGAAGTCATTCCCAACGAAGCATTACCGCCGGTCAGGATGAATATCCAAGGGACGGACGGTATTGGTAAGTCTACGTTCGGTGCAGGTGCGCCCAACGCAATCTTCATACAGGCGGAGGATGGATTGAACTTCATCGAAGGTGTTGCTCGATTCCCCTTGGCTAATGAATGGAAAGATATCCTCGACCAGTTGATGTCACTGGCCAATGAGGATCATCAGTTCCAGACCTTGGTTCTGGATACCACGGATGCCGCTGCATTGAAGGCTGAGGCTCATGCATGTCAGACCAATGGTTGGGACAGCATTGATGCTCCAGGATTCGGCAAAGGTTACACCGTGGTTCGAGAACTGTGGGTCAAACTGTTAGACGGTTTGAACTTCCTGCACCGGCAGAAAAGAATGAACATCATTCTGCTCAGCCATGTAGGCATCAAGCCCTTTAACGATGCAAAGAACGAATCCTATGACCGATGGGAGATGAAGTGTCACAAGAATGTGAATGCGCTCATCAAAGATTGGGTGGACTTCAACTTCTTTGCGAACTACAAGGTAGAGGTAGTGAAGGATGGTAGTAAGGCTCGCGCTGTCAGCTATGGCAACCGCGCTTTGTTCACTAAATTTGCCGCCAGCCATGACGCCAAGTCACGGGTAGCTCTTCCTGATCAAATTGAATTTGACTGGAAGTCTTTTGAACAACACTACGGTGCCGCTCTGGCACCCCAACAGTAAGGAATTATTATGGGTATATTAGATCAAGGTATCGACTGGAGTGCAGTCGAGGCAGGTGGGTCCAACATGGAGAGCGGTCCGCTTCCTGCGGGTGAGTGGACTGTCGAGGCAGTTAGCTTTGAAGAAAAGACTTCAAACGCTGGCAACACTTACCTCGCGTTCGACTTCAAGGTGCTTGGACCTACGCATGCCAACATGCATGTATGGGAAAACTTCACCATTACCGGCAACTCACAGGTAGGTATGGCTCGATTGAAGAGCTTTATTGGTGCCACTGGCGTCGATACAAATCAGCCGCTCGGTACTGCGCTGGTCAACTCTGCTATGCAGAAGCCGGTCAATGTGGTCACTGAGATCGAAGCTGGCAGACCTAACCCCAATGGTGGGATGTACAAGGACAAAGCGAAGATCACTTCGTTCAAGCCACCGCAGAACGTAGCGCAACAGCAGCAGCAAGCCGCTCCCGCCGCTCAACCTGCGGCTCAACCTGCGCCAACCCAACAAGTGCAGACCAATAACTGGTCCGCATAGGTCGACCGCAAGCACCTGGTGCCGCCCTACCAGACGACCAAAAGTGGGCGCGTTTATTTATTAATGAACCCTGAAAAGGGTGAAAAGGGTGAAAAGGGTGAAAAGTATTTGAAAAGGCTTGACCCGACAAAACTTTTCACCAGGAGAGATACATGGATGAAGTAGATCAGATTGAGATTCAATTCAACAACGAAGAAATGTCCGATGCTTACGAGCATTTAAAGGAATGGTTAAAGATCATGAGAGATAGCGGCTACAGTCTTGAGGCCGTGGCAGAAGTGATGAGCACGTTCTCTCTTATACATGCCTATACCTTTGCGGATCCTGAAAGCGTAGATGCATCGATACAGTCAATCAAAGAAAAGGTTGCAATTAATACACTCAATGAAGTTCAAGGAGAAGGAATAGTCCACTGATGGAACTTAGAAACTACCAGAAAAAAGCTTTAGATAAAGCTACCTGTTGGTTAGATAACAAGATTACAAACCCTCTTATAGTCCTGCCGACTGGTGCGGGTAAGACAGTTGTATTCGCGACACTAATCCAGACGCTTTACAAGCAAGATCCCTCGAGGAGATTTCTTATCCTCGCCCACCGCCAAGAGTTAATCTCTCAGGCAGAAGAGAAACTGCTAAACGTTTGGCCGAATGCACCGTATGGTGTACTCGCTGCTAGTCTTAAGAAGTTTAATAACACCGCGCCGATTATTATCGCGAGTAGAGATACGCTCGCCTCGCAAACCAGGTTAGATAAGTCCTTGCCGGTAGACTACATCATCATCGATGAAGCCCACCATGTAGGCAAGGAAAAGAAAAGCCGGTACAGAAAGATCATCAATCACTTTGAAGAGATAGGTTGTCCAAAGATCCTTGGCGTTACGGCTACGCCCTATCGCATGAACCAAGGTTTTATCTACGGTAATGATGGTGATTTCTTTGATGGTGTAGCTCACTCAGTGACCATCCCAGAGTTGATGGAAGAAGGGTACTTGTGCAGGTTAACTGCATTCGCCGTGGCCAAGGAAGCGGTCATCGACGCCAGTAAAGCAAGACTGAAGTTCAAAGGTGGTGACTATCGAGAGTCAGACCTTGAGGTCCTTGCCATGGATGATTTGACAATCCTAAACATCATCGACGATTGGGTTGAGAAAGCATACTCAAAGGGTAGGACCAGCACTGTGTTCTTCTGTGTCAGTGTGCTTCATGCAGAGAAGATGTGCATGTTGCTTATCCGATCCGGTATCACTGCTGCATTTATCACGGCTGAAACTCCCAAGAATGAAAGAGACGCCATCCTAAAAAAGTTTGAACAGGGCAAGATCAACGCCTTGTGTAACGTAGCTGTACTCACAGAAGGGTGGGATGCTCCGAGAACAGACTGCATTGCGATACTTAGACCCACGCAATCGCTTGGCTTGTACGTCCAGATCTGCGGTAGAGGTATGCGTCCATGGCCTGGAAAAGAAGATTGTTTGCTTCTTGACTACGGTGAGAACATGCAGCGCCATGGTTGTATTGATAAGGCTAGGCCATCAAGACCGCCTCCTCCGCAAGGAAGTCTTGTATGGGTGTGCGGTGAATGCTTCCATGTTAATGACCATGAAGTTAAGAACTGCGAAGAATGCGAGGCACCTAAGCCTGTTAGGGCTCTTGTGTTAGATGGAGGCCCACAAAACGATAACGATACAGCCGTATCCGCCAGCGACATTGCCGCAGAAGGTTACGTCCTATCTGATGAGATGCCGGAGAAGAACGAGCCCATCTACAGGTCAGAGGATGTGATTGCGGTCAGAGGAAAGAGAAAGACATCGAAGAATGGAAACGATTATCTCAGCGTAGAGTTTCAATGCCGTGGGGTTTACTGGCCTCAAAGCACTGCACTCATGATCGGCATGAAGGGTAAGGCCGGAGATATGGCTCGGATCAAGTGGAACAAGATGACGGGTTCAAACAAGTATCCTTACAGCATTGACCTAGCGGTGAAGCTAATCAATGAGGTTGGGGTATTTGACAAGATCAAACAAGTTAACTTAAAGAAGGAGGGTAAGTACTGGAATGTCATTGGAGTCAATTTTTGAACAGATCGACGAGGCCATCGTCGAACAGAACGATCGTAACAGAGGTCACATGGGGTTCAGTATCATCGGTGATGATGATGAGCGTAAGATCTGGATGAACTTTTACTGGTGCTTGAGCCCAGACTTCGGAGGCAGAATGCTGAGGTTGTTTGATCTAGGGCAGCGCATCGAAGATCAAGTGGTTGACTATCTCACTTCGACCAAAGTAATAGGTGTATCGCCAGTCGATAAGGATGGTAAACAATACAGGGCATCTGCTTTTGGCGGACACTTTTCTGGGGCTTGTGATGGCTTTGTAAGAAAGATACCGCCTAACCTGGAAGAGATAGTCTTGCTCGAGATCAAGAGCGCAAACGACAAACGATTCAAAGAACTTGTAAAGCTTCAGGATTATCAAGGTTGGAGCAAGACTTACCAGTGGCAGATCCACTCTTACATGGGGATCTTTGGTGTCAAGCGAACCTTAGTTGTCGTAGTCAACAAGAACAATAGCGAGATCTATTCTGAACTTATTGATTACAACCCATCGATATGGGAACAGGCACAAGAGAAGGCACATCGCTTGATCACCAGTGATGCAGTCCCTGATGGTATGAGCGAAAAGGATTGGCGATTAAAGAATGAATCGCATGTGTATCGTGAGGTTTATCTTGGACGGCGCTTGCCCTCATCTGTGAACTGTAGAAACTGCATCAAGTCAAAGCCAATCACAGACTCAAATGGAGCCGTCTGGTGGTGCGATAGATTCAGCAAGAGTCTTACCATTGAAGAACAGAAGGCTGGCTGTAGCGAGCACCTATGGATGCCTACGCTGGTTCCTGCTGAGCATATCCCAGAGGACAGCACTGACGACAAGATCGCTTACCGATCGGGAATAGTTGGGTTCTTTAATGCGGTATCTAAGGGACTTGACAAACAGTCATTTAGTAGTCCTGAGTTACGGGAACTATCTAAGACCAACTTTGATCCTGATCTGATGATGGGTTCTGCTCAGAACATTCGAGAGAAGTTTGATGCTGAGTTCGTAAATGTGCATGTGATGGATGAGGATCAAGTACCGTTCTAGGGGGCCACTCTCTCGGGTCCTTGATGATCTGAACGATGACGCCAGGGTGTAAAGCTTCAACGAGTTTTTTCTTTAGGGAGAACACTTGAGTGAGCACACCCTTGGTGTCCTCTACCACATACTGATCTTTGCACCAGTATCTAAAGTCTGCGATGTACTTGCAGATCTTCTTACCTTCTACCACGCATTCATAGGGAACCTGAACCTCAACGTTCTCAATCTCACCATCTTCTTCTCTTGCTTTGAGGATCTTGTATCGAGCAGCTTCAAGCTTTGAATCAAACTTAATACCATCGTACTCAACCTTCTGGGCAAAGTACTTTCCGGTTTTCTTTTTGCGTTGTGGTAGCAAGAGATTAGGAACCTAAGAGTTTGTCTAATTCTATATCTCTTAATGCATCTATGCCACGGTCAAACAAAGACTGGTTGGGTGGCGGACTTGGTGGAGGCACAGCACCTGGTGCAGGTGGTGGCATGATACTGGGTGGCGCTTGTTGCGCTCTCTGTTCTTCAATAGCGTTTGGAGTGTATCGCCTTTGGGCAAAATCTCTATACTGTTCTTGTATATCGCTCATGTCTATTGGATTAGAAAGCTTGTTGTCTGCACTTCTTCTGGCTTCAATAATAACCTGAGAGCTTGGAAAGAATGGCACAAAACGCTTAGCGATAAGGTCTTTAATATGAGGCGTCTTAGCTTTCTTTAATGATTTATATATAGCATATTTATCAAGACCCAGTTCTTTCGCATCATCAATAGCAACACTTAAGTCACGCAATGCTTTAAACCTTTGCTCGTTTGCAGCGATATACGCTTTAGTCATTGACTCTGCGTCTGCATTGCCTCTTGACTTAGCGATTTGGTTAAAGATACGAGATGCTTCTCTAACTTGTCGAGCAGCTTCGTAGCCTCTATATTCTAAGGTTCTTTCTAAATCAGGCTTGATTGTTTTTACGCCGCTTAATGCTTCTACAATTTCACCCGCAGCATCAAGTCTTTGCCCTTTCCTGTTAACACCAGCCTCTTCACTAGCACCAAGCATTTGACCTACTGCTCTAGGAAAGTCTTTAACTTCTACGTTTAGGTTGATTGGACTTGAAATGTCGCCCTTGATGTTAAACGGCAAAGCCCCAGGCGTTAAGCCTTCAGCAATGTGAGAAAAACCTTTAGCAAACTTTAAACCAAGCGGATCAGCTTCGTTGTATACCTGACCACCATAGTTGTTTTTATTTCTTAAAACATCAAGGCCTTTTTCGGTAACGATAGACTCGCTAAGGAACGGAGAAAAGAACTCAGTTCCGCTTTCATAAACAGCATCAAAAGCAATACTTGTCAAGTCTTTTTCTGCGGCAACACCATTGTTGACTGCGTTAAGGACAGCCCTTGCTGGCCTTGTCACGTAGTCGTAAGGGTTGGTGTAAGAGAAGTTATACATCTCAGTAATTTTTCCGTCCTTGTCTGTACCGATTGGAATAAGCATTGCGTTCTTTTCCCACGGCATAGCAAAAGATCTTTTATAGGCTTCAACTTGTTCCTGATTTGCTCCAGTCAGCATCATTGCGCTTGCTGAAAGGCCACCAGCGATACCTCCATCTACAGCAATGGAGCCCATCAACCTTCTCATCCCTATGGCTCTAATTTCCGCAGACTCACTGGATAATTCTTTGATTGATCTACCAAGAACATTACCACTGGTTCGAATAATCTCAGCAGGGAAGGCAATAAAGTTTCCCACCGGAAGTCTTCTTAACGTCTTTATAAACTCAGGGACTCTTGAGTAGTTTGGAACTGTATCTTTTACAATCTCTGCGGCTTCTCTCTCAAGAAAAGTATCAAGCTCTTTACCTTTAAGCTGAGATGGCGTTATGCCACGGCGCTGAAGGTCTAAGATGTTTCTAGGATCTGTTATAGGAATGGTTGTCGCGCCTTTGCCAAAGGCATCTTTTAATCGACCAAGTTCCATCTGATAACTGTATATCTTCCATATGTCATCAGAGCCTTGATACAACTTACCGGCAAACCTGTTCTGGGTATTCTCCGCAATGTCTAAGGCTTTTTTCATTACCTTGCCACCAAGTATGCCTGATTCTGCTTCAAGGGCATCTTTAAATAAGCTTTCAAATTCCCCTATCTTTGCGTTTGAGTTGACAACCCCAAGCTTTATCATCTTCTGATAAAACTCATCAATAGCTTGCTTTGATCCAGCCTTGAAGTTACTTCCTGCAACACCGAAACCTTCTCCGATTTCTCTTTGTCCAATCTGGCTAAAAACAGTTTGCGCTGACTTAAGCAGGTTCTCTCCGTTACCAAAGTTTCCATTCTTTAACGCAAAGAACGCAGCAGTTGTAGCGTTTCTTATTTGTGTGATTGGGCTATATACAGTCTTGGCAACCTGAGACATACCTTTTAATCCCAGGAAGGTAGCATACAGTTTGTTTATTGGGCCATCGCCAATAGCTGTTGGGGCATCTTCTAGTGCTCTAAGATAATCTTTCTTAACGTACTTGCCTGCAAGAGGACCATACTTCATTCGCATGGCCTCAGTGATCTCTCCGGTTTGATTAGAACCAAATCCTATTCGACCATATTGATCAAGACCTTCTAAAGTAGGAGGGGGTGCATCTAGTATGAACTTGCTTTCTTGCGGAAGAGAGTCGTTATACTTGATAAGATTTTTAAAGTAACTGGCAGAAGCTAGTTGCTTGGATATAACGTCAACAGTCTCAACCGCCTTAGTTCTTAAACCTATCCTTTGTTCTTCTAGACTTCTTTGCCGTATGACTCTGTCATCATACGAATCGCCTTGTCTGGTTATTCTTCCAACAACGTCAGACCCACCTGAATACTCGCCTAAGAAGTCTCTGATTGCAGGGAGACTATCAAGCTTTCTTCCTTTCAAAACGCCTTGAGAAACACCTCTTAAGGTTTCATCTTCGAACATCATGTTCGGCTTCATCTTAGCGTTCTGAAAGTTTACTGTGCTCCGTATGGCATTAAGCTGAGACATAGCATCTGACTCTGATAATTCTTTACCAGATTGCCTAGCTACTTCTTGTATTTCTTCTAAAGCAGCGTTTATCTGCTCTTTGTTTGGAACATAACCGTCCCTAGCTTTAATGGTTCTGTAAAGCCTAGTTCCATAATAGCCTACGTTAGTATCGCCAATGGTTTTTATTAATTGCTTTTGTAACTCTGGATTAAGGAACTGATCTTCTGCGGCTAGACTTTTTGAAAGATCGTCTATACCTTCCCTAAATCTAGCAGCAGAATTAACTAAGCTATAATTCCTGTCTCCAAACAAGGATTTAACTTTCTTTGATCTTAGCTTTCCATCAAAGCTTTCTAGAACATCTTTGCCTCTCTGCTTTACCATGTCGCGGCTAAGGCCCTTCTTTGGTTCGGCAAACATAAAGTCATTAAGAGCGTTTAAAATTGCCCTTTCATCTACTTCGTTAAGGTCGCCTGACTGTTTTAATGCTTTTAAGGCGCCGTCTATTTCTTCAAAGTTGTTTCTTGCTAATTGATTGCTTGCCGCTACGTCTTGCATCTTGATTGCGTCAAGTTGTTTAGCAACTTCATTAGGCATTCTGCCTTGGAAGGTTAAGTTATTTTTTAAGCTGTTATATGTTTTATCTATAATTCTTTTTCTAAGCTGAGGGTTTTCTAAAGTCTCATCGACTCCAGTCAACCTATACAAATTCTCTCTATCTTTAATAGCATCTAAAGCGCCTTCAGCTTTTTTAGCTACCTTCTGAGTCACATCTGTTTTGGCAAGAACATCTGCTCCGGCGCCTATGCCAGAGGCAATACCTTTTAGAAGCAATGGTGCGCCAAGGACAAAGCCAGCGCCCTCTGCGGCAACTTTAATTCTGTTGTTAAGCTCTGCGGCTGCTCTTTCGGACCCTTCAAGGTCTTCTGTATCTATACGCTTTGTTGGACCTCCATCAAAGAAGTCACCAAGTGTCTCCACATCAGGAGTTGTTGCAGCGATATCTGCAAGGCCAAAGGCGCCAAGTTCACCTGCTTTGCCTAACTTGTATGCGCGAGCAGCCTTTGCGGCTAAACCGCCTGGAACAGCAAACTGAGTAATAAACTTTGTAGCTTCGCCTACGGTGGTCGATGTGTTTGGCTTAAACTGGGCGTAAAACTTTCTTACTTTTTCAGCCTGATTGCTGTCATCTGAAAAGTAATCTATTAGCTCTGCGGGTAAACTAGATAAACCTTCTACTCCACCAACCAGTCCAGCACCTACGCCTCGAGCAATCTCTCCTGCGGCACTGACATCTTCTTCGCCAAACTGTGCGCCACGCTCAACAGGCATGGGGTTGTTGTCATAAAAGACTTGAGCCTTCTGTCTAGCAACACTTTCATCTTCAGTATCTACTTTTACTGAACGACCGTCTGGAAGCCTAACCTTTATCATAATATTATTTCATTGCCATCTGCGTCTTTTGCAGCTTCTCCAGCGACAGTTTCCCCCGCTAATAAAGCTGCCATTGGCTCTAGCTCTTTCATTCTTTCAAGACTTGGAGGCGATCCAGTTCTTTTTATTTCTTCTTCAACAAACAAAGTCATATAATCTTCTTTAGTCTTTTTCTTCTCTCCCAACAACAAGTTTAAGACTTCTTCATCTTTCATTTCTGGCTGAAGCTTCTTGATGAGTTCAAGGTTCTTCATCATTGCAGTCTTGTTAGCTTCTTCTCCCTTGCGTATTGCAGCTTCTTCTACATCGTACTCTCTTTTACCTTCATAAAAATCAACAAGCGGATTGCGTTTAGTAAAACCAGCCGTAGGTTTAGCAACTTTCATTAGTCCAGCTTGGATCCTTGGATCGCCAAGATAATCTCCGATTCTTGAGAAGATACTGGGATCTGGAGCAGGAGGAGGAGGATCGCCATCGCCGCCTGTCCCATCACTTTCTGCTGTTGCTACCGGATCTGTGACCACTTCTTCTTCATCTTCTAAAAGGTTTGGAAGAAGAACTCCTAATCCGGCTACTCCCCCCACTCCCGCTGCTGTCAAAGCTTTATTTCTTGCTGCAACTTCTCCGGCACTTCTAGCTAAAGATCCAATACCTCTTGCGCCTGCACCTGCTCCGGCAGCAATTCTTGCGTCTAAATCAAGAAAGCCTTTTTTCGCAGGAGGAGGAGGTAGTAACAACTGCTCTTCTTGAACAGGTTGTTCTTCTTTTTTAGCTTGTCTTCTACTTCTTCGAGTGCTTTTTGCAGCTTGAGTTCCACCTTCAACCGCTTGATCAGAAAGTATAGGTAAGTATTCTCTTGCTCTTGGTGTTCCATAAACGCCTGTATCAGGAAGTCCGCCGACTATATCTAATTCATCTCTTGTTCTTCCGTAATCTGCTAGGTCAGGAAGATCCATTTCTTCTACAACTTCTTCAACGTCATCACCAGCGCGTCTTACATTTGCGGGAGATAAAACGCCTCCCATGTCGCCAACATCTCGTCTAGATCCAATAACATCTTGTATGGCGCTTTCTGGAACATCTAAATCTCTTGCGTCTTCAACTTCAATCTCGCCCCGCTTTAAAGCATCAAGAGCTTTTTCTATATAATCCCCACCTACCTTCTTAATCGCAATAATTCCATCGACAATGCCGCCCCTACCAAACCTTGGCAAAGCAGCAATACCGCCATTCGCAAAGTTTCCAGCAGACATAACTTGGTCTGCAAATTCATCTCCGTATGACTGAGCAACTCTAGCTCTTATTGCATCAGCATCTGGTTTTTGTCTAAGGTTTCCAATCGAACTAGCAACCTCCATAACCTCATCTGAATACTGAGGCTCTTCATCTGCAAAGATCCTTGGGACTTCTCCGGCGAGTCTTACGCCTTCAAATGCACCAGCAGCCTTAACACCTTGACCAGTAGCTTCTTTATACTGCTTAACTTTTTGCATTTGATTTGCAAGTTTAGATCCCTTAACTCCAGCCTTGGCAAGCTTGGCGGCAACATATACTGGAGGAAAAGCAAGAAGGCTCAAAGTAGCGTAGTCTAAAGGATCTTCTGGATTAAAAATTAAGTTGGTAAAGTCTCTAAGGTTTGCGCCAGATCCTTGTTCAGTTTGCTCTAAAGAAAAGAAGTCATCGGATATTAAGCCGCCATCTTCGTAACCACGGACAGGCGCAACACCAGCCATAATACCGCTACCTTGTCTTGTCTGCGGCGTTTGAAACATAGGCCGCTGATATATGTTGTCTAGCATTCCGCCTTGGTTCATGTTCCTAGCCTCCGACAAAGCAATGGCCATAGCCTGCTTCGGGTTCGTTACTTTCTTTCCAGATCCACCTGACTTGAGAGTACCTGCTTTGTACTCCCTCATCACCTTGCTTATTTTTTTGTTGCGTTTATTCATGAAAAACTAACCGCCTCCGCCCCACCAACCTTGGTCTTTACCAAAGTTATAAGCATCTCCAGCAAACCCTAAGAATCCTGCCACCTTGCCAGCAGTGCCTGGATCTTGTTGTCCAGATACACCTCTTGTCGCAGTTCCATAGCCGCTTTGATACTGCGGTAAGAAACTTGATAACCCGCTTCCTATTGCTCCTGAACCCAGCATCTGTTGACCACGTTGTAGTCTCATGTATGGTTCGTCTGCCATCTGAGTAGCAGCGGTATATTGAGCGTCATAAGAGCGATCCTGTATGCCTCTGCCAGTCTGTCCAAGACCCGCCATGGTTCCGATCTGACCTGTAAGCATGTTGTAGCCTTGCTGACCAAGTCCTGCGATACCGGCTGCACCAGCACGTTGAGCGGCTGTACCCGCTCCATAAGCTTGAAGTGCTGTACCAAATTGGTCTTGAGTGAGTCCGCCTAATCCTCCTGCTGCGCCTTGCATTCTACGCATTTGATCTTGGTAGCTACCCATGCCCATCTGCTGGGCTTGACCATACTGAGATGACATGCCTTGCCCGATGTCCGCTCTTTGTCCAGCAGAACCAAGCCTTGCTTGAGCGCCGCTCAGTCCAAGCTGTCCTCTTTGACCGGCCATTGCTCCTATGTTTTGTCCGGCTTGCATACCTAGCTGGCCTTGCTGTCGAGCGGTATCAAATGCTTGTTGACCCAACTGCGCCCTAAGTTGCTCAGTGCTTATACCCATTTGAGCAGCTCTTTCCGCTAACTGAGCCTGATTCATTTGTCCAGTCATACCAAGTTGACCACCTTGGAATGCGCCAGACTGAGCCATTTGTTCTGCGCTAAGACCAAGGTTGCCTTTTGCTTGTGCAGCTTGAAGCTGTGTCCCAGCGCCTGCTTGGCCCATAGAAGAAGTTAACTGGCCAAGGTTCTGCTGTCTGCCTTGAGCTTGCTCAAATGCTTGCTGAGCCGCTTGTGCTGCCTGTTGATAGCCTTGTGA
>Ga0209232_1001060_pt1 | contig 15531 bp, 9 predicted proteins | sample ETNvirenome_2_60_FD_184066 | JGI IMG/M metagenome (GOLD analysis project Ga0209232, IMG submission 184066) | Marine viral communities from the Pacific Ocean - ETNP_2_60 (SPAdes) (version 2) | ecosystem: Environmental > Aquatic > Marine > Oceanic | place: Pacific Ocean | collected 2013-06-22
TTAATCCTTCCTTTACTATCGACAGCGAGAAAGCACCTAAATCCTAGGTGCTTTTTTATTTTATGTATCTTTGTAAAAAGATTTTCAAATGATAAATTCTGTAAGAAATACTGTACTTGCTATTATCAACAAGAATAATTACGGTTATATATCGCCCAGTGATTTTAACTTGTTTGCAAAACAAGCTCAGCTAGATATATTTGACGAATATTTTATAAGATATAATCAGCAAATAAATGAAGAAAACGCTAGAATATCGGGAACAGGATATGCTGATATTAAAAAAGGATATGAAGAGGTAATAGACACTTTTTCTATTACATCCTTCTTAACCCAGAAAACACAAAATGTTTTCTTTTTACCATCACAATCTACAACAGGTTCTGATTATTATTTACTTAATAAAGTTTTATGTTTTTCTGGAGGTGTTTTAAAGGGAGAAGCAGAGAAGGTTACACACAGCAAAATAACTATGTTAAATAGTTCACTGCTTACATCTCCTTCTACTATATTTCCTGCTTATACACAAGAAGCTTCAGAGATTACAGTTTATCCTAATACTTTTAATGGTTTAAATGACGTTCAAGCTCAATATATAAGATATCCAAAAGACCCTAAGTGGACATACGTTACTCTTTATGGAGGCGAACCTTTGTTTGACCAGACACAAAATGATTATCAAGATTTTGAGCTACCAATTGATGATTCAAATAATTTAGTAGCTAAGATATTACAGTACGCTGGTATATCAATAAGAGAAGCTGACGTGTTTCAGTTTGGACAAGTGGAAGAACAACAACAAAATAGAACTGATATTTAATTATGGCTTATATAAATCAAAAAAAATATTATACAAATGACGGTGTAAACCCTACTGATTCTAACTGGGGTTCATATCAATACGTTAGTTTAGAAGATATTATTAAAAATTTTCAGTTGATGTATGCTGGCAATCATGCCTTAATAAATAACTCAAATAGATTTAAAATATTATTTCACGCAAAACGTGGTATACAAGAATTAAATTATGATGCCTTCAAAGAAATAAAAGCTTTGGAATTAAAAGTATATGATGACCTTCGATTTGTTTTACCTCCTGATTATGTAAACTGGGTAAAGCTTTATTTATTAAAGGATAACGTGTTAAGAGAATTAACCGAAAATATTCAAGTGCAATCAGCAGTTTCTTTTATTCAATCTGCTACAGCTTCATTTACTTATGATAGTGATAATAATGCAACAGTTGTTGATTCTAATTTAGATACTGAAAGAAAAGATGGCTCGCTCAGAAGTATATATTTAAATGATGAGATAGATGAAAACGTAAACCCTAACGTTTATAATTACGATGCAGATATATATAATTACAGAATAGGAGCTAGATATGGTTTGGAAACTGAAACAGCTAACATAAATCCTACATTTACTATAGACAAAAAAGCTGGTGTTATTAATTTTGATTCTACCATGGCCAACCAACAATGTGTTTTACAATATATATCTGATGGTATGGAAAATGGTGATGACTCACAAATTAGTGTAAATAAATTATTTGAAGAATACATTTATGCTTACATACAATATGCTATTTTAAATAGTAAATTTGGAGTGCAAGAGTATATCGTAAATAGAGCAAGAAAAAACAAACAAGCTTTATTAAGAAATGCTAAAATCAGATTAAGTAACATTCACCCAAGTAGATTGCTTATGAATCTTAGAGGTGAAGATAAGTGGATAAAATAAAATGGCAAACATTCAAAGAAATTTTATAAGAGGGCGTATGAATAAAAGCCTTGATGAAAGGCTTGTCCCGAATGGAGAGTATGTAGATGCTTTGAATGTAAGGCTAGGTTCTACTGAAGAATCAGAAATAGGAGCGGTTGAAAATTCTAAAGGTAATATACCATTAACAGAACTTCAATACGTAGATGGAACTAAATTAAGTTCTCAGGCAAAATGTATTGGTGCTTTTGAAGATGGAGCTCAGCTTGTAATATATTGGTTTGTCCACGACCCAGCATTTACTCAAGGAGCTACAGGTAAATTAGATATGATAGTTTCTTATGATGTAGAAACTGGAGAGCTTATTTATCACGTTATTAGTATAGATGATGGAAATGGTATAAACACTACACTAAACTTCAATCCAAACTTTTTAATAACTGGTGTTGACAAAATAGAAAACCTTTTGTTTTTTACTGACAACACTAACCCTCCAAGAGTTATAAATATTAATAAAAATTATGGAGACCCTAGGCCAGCGGTATTAACAGATGATTTTAATCAAGACGATATACTTGTAATAAAAAAACCACCGACTAGCGCTCCAACTATAGAGCCTTTTAATGTAACAGGTATTACAGATGCTTATCTTGAAGATAAGTTTATTTGTTTTGGTTACAGATATAAATACGAAAACAATGAGTATTCTGCTATTTCTCAATTTTCAGAACCTTCATTTACGCCAGGTCAATTTGATTTTAGTTCAAACAGTTATTTGAATGAAGGCATGGTTAATATTACCAACGCATGTAATATTACTTTTAACACAGGAAGCAGCAAAGTTATTGAGGTGCAACTTGTTTTTAAGGAAGCCAATTCTGACACAATTAAAATTATTGAAAGTTTTAATAAAAAAGAATATGGATGGTTAGACAACGCAAATCAAACTAGAGCATTTACAAATAGAAAAATATTTTCAGTCTTACCTGACTCAGAAATATTTAGAACTTTTGATAACGTACCGCAAAAAGCAAAAGCTCAAACATTAATGGGTAACAGATTGGTATATGGTAACTATGTAGAGGGTTATGATTTTAAAACTGCAGCAGGGTCAAGGGTTAATTTTGAGTTTACAGCCACTACAAAATCAGAAGACATTAATTATACTAGTGTTCCAGATAACGCAACACTGGGCGATACATATACAATAGATTTTACTCCAGCAACCGGACACACTCAAAATGTAGATGACAGTGAGATAAGTATTGATTTTTCTTTATTAGAAGCTAGAGTAAGTCCGATTACAGGAGCTCAAATTCCTAGTCAGTTAGTCGCAGGCACAACCATTACTTTTACTTTTGGAATTGCTTACGGCGCAGACCATATTTCTACAGGGCCAGCTGTCGTGCCTCCAACAGAAATTTACTTTTTAACATGGAGTTATACATTAATAAAAAGTTATGCAACAATTTATGATTTAGCTACTGACACTGACTTCCAAGAAAAAATTGGAACAGCAACAAGTATTCAAACTGTAGCTAACGCAGGTAATGGTTCTACGTTGACAGATGTATTTAACCAAACAATACCTCAAGCTTTTGATTCTAATTATAACACATTGAACCAAACAGGTAGAACTTCTGCAACTGCTGTTGCTCCTGCTAAAGGAGAGCCATTAGGTTTGAGTATAAATGGGCCATCTGCAAAAAGTATAGAGATACAGTTAAACGCAGCTATATATAATGTATCTGGGGTAAATCCTATGATTGCATATTGGAGATTTTCAAGCGCTGCAGTAACAGCTCAAACATCTCCTACAATAGAAAGTTTACATAGTAATAGAGGTTATGAAATAGGAATGGTGTATATGGATGATTACAATAGAGCTTCCACTGCTCAAGTAAGTCCATTAAATTCTGTTAACCTGCCATGTGGTTTATCTGACAAAAGAAACTACATTCAGGTTGAAATACCTACAAACCAAATAGCGCCAAGCTGGGCAACTAAATATAAATTTGTTATAAAACCTACAGCTACTAACTATCAAACTATATATAGTAACATTGTGTATGCTGAGTCTGGAACTAATTCCAGTTATTTTTTACTAGATGGAGAAAACGCTGCAAAAGTAGAAGCTGGTGATAGTTTAATAGTAAAAGCAGATTCTAGCGGTGTTAGAAATAATTGTACAATAGCAACTGTATTAGAAAAAGAAAATCAACCAGCAGGGTTTATAAAAATATTTGACGCTACAGGTGCAGAGGTAGAGGTGTTTGGTGGAACGTACATGAAAATTAACGCTTCCAATTTTGTTGCTCAAGAAGGAACGGATGCTATTATAAGTACAGGACCATATAAATCAACTGCAATAGGAGCGCAGGATACTTATCCAGTAGTCGCTTATCCTTTTTTCACTGGAGTTAACACATCAGGAAGCACTACAGCTTTTAATGTTTATGATGTACCGGTGGGAACTAGAATACAAATAAGTATTGAGTTTATAAGACAAGGAGTGCCAGAAGATGTAGATGCTGCGTGTATGAAAAAAAACTATACGCTTACTAAAACATTGACATCATCAAGAAACTATGCCAACATGAAAGAATGGTGGGAAGGTGATAATGTGGAACAAATATTAAATGAAGGTGTAGAGGATAAAGCTGAGGATGTAACAATATCTAATGATTATATTACCCCTGCAAACTCAAAAAATACCCCTCCTTATGCTACATCTATTATATATACAGGTCAGTTAACTGGAGCTCAAATAGCTTCTGCAGCTTATTTTGACAGCACAGCAACAAGTCCAAATCAAAAATTTTACTACAGGTTATATGAAGATACTAGCACTCAAGACTCAAGCGGTAATAATTTAATTTATTTATTAGTATCAGGGTCAAGTTCATGTTATAACGGAGGGTCTAACAGGTCTCATAGAAAATCCAATGTTGAGGTAAACTTTACAGTGTTTAGAGCGGACTCTACTTATGTGTTTGAAACACAACCAGAAGAAGCATTGCCAGATGTGTGGTATGAAAACAATGAGTCTTTTGATATAAACGGAGACTTACATTTAGGTAATGTTCAAAATCAATCTAAAGATTCATTTGGCGTTATTAATAAATCTGCTATAGTAAACACAGGGTTTTTCAATTGTTACACTTTTGGAAATGGTGTAGAAAGTAATAAAATAAAAGACTCTATAAAAGGAAAGCAGGTTACGTTAGGGAATAGAATATTTACCACATCGAATGAAGAATATAAAGCAGCTCATAGGTTTGCAGATTTAACTTACAGTGGTGTCTTTAACGATGAATCTAATGTAAATAGATTAAATGAATTTAACCTAGGCCTGTTGAATTTTAAACCATTAGAGGAAACGTATGGAGATGTAGAAATTTTGTTTGCAAGAGAAACCGATATTCTTGTGTTGCAAGAAGATAAAATATCTTACGTGCTAGCTGGTAAAAACTTACTATCAGATTCTACGGGTGGTGGTGATGTTACCTCAGTACCTGAAGTTTTAGGAACACAAATAGCTCGTATCGAAGATTACGGTATTAGTAATCACCCAGAAAGTTTTGCTGAATTTGGAGCTAATAAATATTTTTCAGATGCAAAAAGAAATGTTGTTGTAAAACTAACAGGAAGTTCTGCGCAAGACGAAACATTATCAGTAATATCTAACCAAGGTATGAGAAGTTGGTTTAGAGATTTGTTTGCCGAAGCTTCAGCTACTCAAAAACTGGGAGGCTATGACCCGTATATGCACGAGTATGTGTTTACCTCTAACACTATTGTTAAACCAGAGACTGAGCTTTGTACTGCTTGTGGTGTTACAAAAAATATAACTGTTTTACCTAACCAAGAGTTTGTTTATTGTGTAGATATAGGAGAAGATGTAGGCCCACCTTCAAAATTATTCTTTGTAGAAATAGATTATGTTATACCTTTTGAAAATTCTGATTTAATTGTAACAGAGGGAACTGAACAGCAGATTGTAACTGAAGGAGGAGTAGATATTGAAACCGAAGCTCAGTCGTCAGGAACAGGGTATACTATACAAGCTATATATGATGGTGTTACTTATACCACTGGTGTTGTATATCAAAGCGGAACTTTAAAGTTTCCAAAACCAAACCCAACTCCAAGCGAAGTAGTTATAATAATATCTACTGATTCATCAGTAGCGGATACAATTCAGGTGACAGCTAAATGTCCTGAAGAAGAATTGTTTAGCGTATACAGTGTAACATTAACAACTAATTCTAATGCAGGTCAATTTATACATACTGAATTTAACTGGACAAACAACACAGTAAGTTCGCCTACACAAACCGATTTAGTTACATTTTTAGCTAGTCCTAACGACCCAATAGTTTCTCAATATAGAGAATTAGAAGGCCCTCAAGGTTCAAGCATAATACCTCCAGATGGAGCTACTATAACGATGAGAAGTAATAAAATTAATTTTGATAATTATGTGTTTGACCCAACAGAAAACGAGTTTAGATATTTAAGGACGGACGCATTATATCAAAACAACTCAACAGATATTAATATATTATTAGCTGCTTCAGTTCAAGCGACACCTATTAACAGCGCTGGAGCTCCTAATCTTTATACTGCTGATTTTGTTCTACCAGCTGCAGGTAACAAGTTATATCTAATATATGATTTAAGAAATTCAATAGGTCAACAATTATGTTTTTCATCAGGAAGTTTCTTTGAGTCATGTTGTGATTGTACATTTACACCAGCTCCAAGTCCAACACCGTCTCCGACACCAGCACCCTCAATACCAACTTATAATTATTTCATCGGTATAGATTGTGTTAACTTGCAAGCGGTATATTTAAAAGCAAATACAACATTAGGAGTAGTGGTAGGAAACGAAGTACAATATTCAAGCGGAGGAACAGTGGTAGGATGTGCTTCACTATATGCCACTGGAGGTACAGGTACAAATGGAGAAGTAACAGTTGTGGTTTCAGGATGTGGAGATTCAAGATGTTCAGTATAAATGGTTAACTTTGTAAAATTATAAATGGCGGCAACAACAGGAACATATTATTATAGTTCAGTAAGTTTTTCAACTGCTACTGCGTTGTATTTAGATGCAGCGCTAACTACTTTTGCTCCTGATGGATGGTATTCTGACCAATCAATATATAGACAGCAAGCTGCTGGAGTATTATTTGCAGAGACTTCGTGTCCTAATTGTTTGTCTCCATCACCTAGCCCTATACCAACGCCAGCGCCAACGACTACACCTAGTCCGACACCTAGCCCGACACCTAGTCCTAGTCCGACTCCTGCACCAGTTGTTACTTATGATTATAGAGAATATACTCAATGTAGTAGTACAAATACACAAGTATTTAGATTAGTTTCAGGAGGTAGTTTCCCTAATGTATTGGTTTATAGTGGAGTATGTTGGGAAAGCCCGTCAGCTACAGGTTCTACTTCAACAGTGGATGCAGCAGGTTTACCTTCGTTTGCTAATTGTGCTTCATGTGTAACACCAACACCAAGCCCAACACCAAGCCCTAGTCCTACGCCATCACCTGTACCAGTAGCATCAACTCAAATATTCTCAACGGATAATGTAAACGCAGGACAAAGCTCATCAGGAGCAGCGTGTCTGGCTCAGACATCAGTTTCTATGTTTACATCAAGAGCTAATGTGGCGTCAATACAAGTAGGAGACGTATTGTATACAAATGCAGGATTAACTAACATATTTAATGGTGGATTAAAATGGTATGGAGTTACAAATACAACAGGAAAATATCCAAATCCTGATAATGGTTACGCATTATTAATAAACGCTACAGGAGCTGTAGACGCTATTGTTGATTGTAATGCTACACCAACACCTAGCCCGACACCAGCGCCAATAGCAACACAAGATGTTGAAATAAGACAGTGTGGTACAACATCGCCAACATATAAAGTGAGAATTTCAGGTACTTCTGGATACCAAAACTCACAATCAATAGAAATAACTGGTGCGGCTGCAGGGCCTAACCCAGAGTTTACTGGAGCTACATGTTGGGAAATAGTAGATAATGCTGCGACAACTTATGATTCTACAGTAACTGTTAATTCAGCTTACAGTAGTTGTGGTGGTTGTGCTCCGACTCCTATATATGAATACAATGAATATACTGAGTGTTACACTAACACAACGCAGGTATTTAGAAAACTTACTACAACTTCAAGCTGGCCAAGTGTAGTTAGATATAATGTTAGTGGAAATGATTTATGTTTCTCAAACCCACAATCTACTACTGGAAACTCTAGCATAAGCGTTGAGTCTCTAACAAGCTTTAATAATTGTTTTGATTGTGAAAGTCCAAGTACATTTAGCACAGCGTTTGCACAAAATGGTTCTGGAACTGATACAGCTGCTTGTGCTATAGCTACAAGTTCTTACATGTTTACAAGTAGAGCAAACGTTGGATTAATACAAACTGGAGATACTATGTATGCTAACTCATCACAATCTACTGTGTTTAATGGTGGATTACTTTGGTATGGGGTATCAAATATTCTGGGTCAAGCGCAACCTGATTATGCACTTCTTATAAATTCTTCTGGAACTGTAAATGCAAAAGTTAGTTGTGCAGCACCAACACCAACGCCTGCGCCAACGCCTGCGCCTGTAGCAACTCAAAATGTTAGAGTTCAAGATTGTATAACTGGATTGTCTTATGATATTACAATAAATGGAAGTAGTGGATTAATTAATGGTTTAGCAGTAAGATTGTCCGGAGGTGGTGGAAGTTGTCCTACATGGAATGGAACGCAATGTTTTGAAATAACATCAATAACAGGAATAAGCCCAGTTTGTACAGCTACACTTACAGCTACAACAACTGGAGGTTGTGCATTTAACAACTTTACTGGATGTGCCGGAGCACCGACACCTGCTCCAGTTCCTACGCCAGCTCCAAGTCCGACACCTTCGCCGAGTCCAACGCCAAGTCCAACTCCAGTGCCTGTAGTATCTAATTACTACTATGCTATAACAAGATGTGACGGTGGTGCAAACACATACACTGAATTAGTATCATCTTCAGTATTAGCTACTGGTTCAGCGGCCTTAATGGGAGATGGACACTGTTATGAAATTCAAGACATACCAGCTGGTATAAATGGAAATACGCCATCATCAACACACGCATCATGTGCGCAGTGTAACGCAGCAACTCCGACACCGAGCCCTACGCCTAGTCCAACACCGAGTCCTACACCTGCGCCTGCGCCAACACCTGCGCCAAGTGCTGCATGTAACACAGTAAGTTTAGAGTATATAGTCCAGAGTGGTCCTTCGCCTGTTCCAAGTTTTACATGTGCTGGGTTTACAACTTTTTATATGAATACAACTGACTTCTGTACATCTACGCTGTTATATAGAGATAGCGCTTGTACAAGAGGGGCTTTCGCAGGATACTATAACACAGGTTCTTTCTATAGATTTTGGAATGGAGCAGCCTTCACTGGTTCGTGTACAAGTACTACTTGTCCATAATCTTTTGTCTTTTAATTTTTTATTTATAACTTTAATTAAATTTAATTAAATCTAATGCAAGAAATAAAAAACTTTCTAACACCTGACGAGTGTCAGGAACTAATTGCTATGATTGATGCTAATCATAGTCGCTCATCTGTTGTTGTTGGTGGTACTGACCGCTCAGATGTAACAGACCACCGAACATCAAGCACTTCTAATTTAGATGGCAACAGTGGTTTGGTATGGAATATCAAAACAAAAATAGCGAGTCATTTAAATTTAGATGTTAATAAAGGAGAAGCTCTTCAAGGTCAGCTATATGAGCCAGGACAATATTTTAAACCACATAATGATTTTTTTAGTGGCCCTGCTTACGATATGCACTGTAAAGCATCAGGTAACAGAACACACACCTTAATGATTTATTTAAACGAGGGGTACAAAGGAGGGGGCACACATTTTCCAAAACTAAACAAAACCGTAGAGCCTGAAATAGGCAAAGCTTTATGGTGGGAAAACATGAAAGACGGAAAGTTACAAGAACAATATTTACATGAAGGTGTTACCGTGGATGAAGGGAAAAAATATATAGTTACTTCTTGGTGGAGAGAAAATAGTTGGGATGGAGCTGGAGATGAAAAAATGTTTAATGATTCTAAAAATGAAAAGACTGTTCAAAAAGTAGAAGAGCCTAAGATTATAGAAGAGATGCAAAACAAATCTTACATTGTCAAAGCTAATCAAGTAAATGAAATAAAAGAAAAACCTGCCGTGAAATCATTTAGCAACGCAGAAGATTTTCCAAGATTTACTGATAATGGTTTTGCTTTGATAAAATGTCCAACAGATACATGGAATTTAATTAGAGAGTCTTATGAGCTACTTAAAGATAAATTAGAAAAAGAAGAGTTTGTAGGTAAAGAACAGTTTATTGTAGGAGGAGGTTCTGAGCTTATGTCGTTTGACCATTTGCCTACTGTAAGAACAATGATACACGACCAGCTTTTAAAAACTCATCAAGACTGGGTAAATGAGCCACTATTAAAATCATTTATATATGGTATCCGTTCCTACACAAAAGGAGCAACATTAACTTCTCATGTAGACAGAATAGCTACGCACCACATAAGTTCTATAATTATAGTAGACAAAGATTTAGCTTGCGGTTGTTCTAACAAACCAGAGTCTGACGACTGGCCTTTGGATATTCAGGGACATGACGGAGAATGGTATAAAGTTTACGCTCAGCCTGGAGATATGATACTTTATGAATCAGCCGTGTGTGAACACGGAAGGAATGAAGTCTTTGGAGGTACACATTTTAGAAACTTTTACGTACACTATAAGCTTAAAGACTGGGAGTATGTTGGATAAATATATTTCTATCGAACCTTGGTGGGCAGGATTTGCTAACGTAAGGATGTCTTTAGAAATAGGTTTAGCTATATCAGAAATCACTGGTAGAAAATTTATTATACCACCTGGTATTTATTTTAACGCTATAAATCCTTGGGATAAAAAAGAAACATACATAAATCCATTTGATATATGGGATGAGAAGGTGTTTAAACAAACTTTTAACACAGTTAATTATTATGATATACCTGAATACGCAGCTTTAAATGGCAAAACATATTTTAGTGGTGTAGATAACATAGCAAAAATAATGTTGTTTAATGGTGAGTATAAAGAATTACACCCACTGTCTAGTTGCATTGGTTTTGTTTTAACTCATGAAGTAAAAGATATTATTGATTTTACAAAGTTTTCTCAAGGCAGAAAACAATACAACTTAAAACACGAAGATAAGTTTATTCACTTCCCTCGTAATCTATTTGGTCATTTTTATCACAGTGTATACGGCTCAACGTTAGAAAAACAAAATGATATAAAAAATAAAATGCTGCATGGTTTTAAATTTAAAGATGAACATATAAATAGAATAGATTTAGTTAGAAAAGACCTGGGTGAATATAACTCCATTCACGTAAGGCGTGGAGACTTTATAGACACTAGACCAGAGACTGTTGGATTGCTGCACGATATACCCTTGTACTTGGATAGGCATTTGTTTAAAAAAGAATTACCGCTCTACATTGCAACTGATGAAAAAGATAAATCTATATTTGATTTTTTGAGAAAAGATTATAAGATTTATTTCTTAGATGATTTTATACAAGACTTAACACCCCTGACCGCTACTATATATGACCAACTAATTCCTAGTTACTCATTTCAGTTTTTAGGAAGCGTAATGTCTACCTTTACAGATTACATTCATGTAAACAGAGCAAGCTTAGGGATGTTTACAAACCCCAGAGTAGGATGTAATTTTGATAAAGTAGAATTAATGTACGATAAATATCCATGGGAAGAAGAAGAGTGGAGTTGGCAACATCTATACCGTTACTATTGGGATGAATAAAATATTTATAAATATTGCTGCGTACAAAGACCCTGATTTAATCAATACAATAAACGACGCTTTTACAAAAGCTAAATATCCTAAAAGAGTTTACATAGGTGTAAGTGAACAAACAAAAACACCAGCTAGTTTTTTAAATAACATTACTAATGTAAGATATAAGTTTACTCCATATACATTTGGTAAAGGAACAGGATATCACCGCAATGAAATATATAAAGAGTTATATGAAGGCGAAGATTTTTGTCTCACTGTAGATAGTCATTGCAGGTTTAAAAAGGATTGGGACGAACTATATATAAATGCTTTGTTGTCAAGAGGAGAAAACGTAGTGTTGACAGGGTTTCCACCTAACTTTGATTTTGATGAGGACTATGATTATTATACAAAAGAAAGACCTCATAACACCTATAATGTTATATCACATTTAACAGATGATTATCACATGAGAGGAAAAGGTATAGGGGTACAGGATGATTTCAAAGAGACTGCGGTTGTTAGTGGCTCGAATACTTTTTCGACTGGAGCTTTTACTCAGTTGTCTTTGTATGATGAATATCTCCACCCATTTTTAGACCAAGAGATAACTAGCTGTATGGCTTATATGTATGGACACAAAGTTGAATTTATGAGAAATGCTTTGGTGTGGCACAACTACAGGAACAACACGCCAGGTAGTGATGAGAAATATCGTACATTAGTTTCAGAGGAAAATAAATTAGAAGGATATATTCATAACTTTGTAGAAGTATTAGATAAAAGAGAATCTCCCAAAAGCGCAAGCGAGTGGGCACAGTATATATTAAAATTTAAAGAATGAAAAAAATTGTAGTGTTAGGAGCTGGTGGTTTTATTGGCTCACATTTAGTTAGAAAATTAAAATCTATAGGTCATTATGTTACCGGAGTAGATGTTAAATACCCTGAGTTTAGTAAGACGGAAGCAGATGAATTTTGTAAAGTAGATGCTACTGATTACTATTTATTAAACACCTGTATCTCTTCTGATACAGATGAGATATATCAGTTAGCTGCAGACATGGGAGGAGCAGGCTACATTTTTACAGGAGAAAACGACTTGAATGTAATGCTTAATAGTGCTACAATAAACTTAAACGTAGCACGGATAATTAAAGAAAAAAATATACCTATGGTATTCTTCAGTAGTAGTGCATGTATATATCCAGAGCATAATCAGATGGATGCAGACAACCCTAACTGTGAAGAGTCTTCAGCTTATCCAGCAAATCCAGACTCAGAGTATGGATGGGAAAAACTATTTAGTGAAAGATTATATGGAGCTCTTGCTAGAGACAATGGTACTAAAGTGCGTGTGGCTAGATACCACAACGTGTTTGGGCCAGAAGGAACATGGCAGGGCGGAAAAGAAAAAGCGCCAGCAGCTATATGTAGAAAAGTTATTACAGCTAAAGATAAAGTAGAAATATGGGGAGATGGAGAGCAAACACGAAGCTTTCTTTACATTGACGATTGTATAAAAGCTACATTAGATTTCTGTAATAATGCAGTGCAATTTGAAGGGCCAATAAATATAGGAAGCGAAGAGATGGTTTCTATAAATACGCTAGTGGATTATGCGTGTGAGGTTGAGGATAAAAAATTAAACAAGGTTCATATACCTGGGCCGCTTGGAGTCAGAGGTAGAAATAGTGATAATAATCTTTTTAGACAGAAGGTTAGCATTGTCGATTATGCTAGACCACTTAAAGAGGGAGTGGCATTAACATACGCTTGGATTAAAAGTCAAGTAAATAATTCGTAAATTTGTAAATCAATAATTGATTTATGTCATATTCAAGTTCATCATCAGCTTGTAGAACTATAAGATTTTCCTGTCCGATAGGAGCAGACACTTGTACGTGGACTGTAGAGTGTTGTGATGGAACTAAATATACTTATGAACTAGACGAAAACAGAACAGAAGATTTATGTTTGTCTAAAGGGTCTACAGTACTTCTTAATTCTCAGTATGGTTCTTGGAATGATATTAATCAAAATTGTACGACTAATTGTGGAGCGGCAGACACTACACCAATAGTAGGGTATGAATATAAAGAATATCAAAATTGTAGTAATGCTTCTGAAAAACAAGTTTTTAGAGCAGCAACAGGTTACTCTGCGTGGCCTAATTTTTTAAGATACAATTCTATTTGTTGGGAAAATGGAACTACGGTTTCAACAGTAACAAACATAAACGTATCTAGTCTGCCAGAGTTTGCAGATTGTGCTACGTGTTTAGCTGTTCCTACACCACCTACACCTCCTGCACCACCAACTCCGGGTACTTTACCAGAATATTGTTTAATACAAACTAATACTGTAACCGTATCAGAGGCAGATTTATCGCTTCAAGGCGCAGGGATAGTTAGGTTATATGTAATTAATGGAGCTTATGGACAATACCAAGTTCAGCTGGGTCAATACACTTTAACCGGTGTGCCTTCAGCACATCCTATTGCAATATTAAACAATGGATTAGAATCATTAATATCATACACCGGTCAATATAATGCTGGAACAAAAGTAGGGCCAGACGGATACTCATACACCTACTACTACGGAGATGTAACTATAAATGTAAATGGTGATTTTGGAGCAGTAAGTTACGCATGTTATTTCCATGGGTATATGGGTGGTGAAAACAATTTGGTATACGAATCAACTTGTCCATCACCGACAGACCCAACACCGGTTGCACCTTCGCCTACACCAGCGCCTACAAGCGTTGTTCCACCTATACCGTCACCGGTTAAAACAGAGTGGACATTATCATATAGTGATAATTCAAAGGGGTGGCCATCATTTTATTCGTTCAATCCAGACTACATGATTGGTATGAACAACTTTTTTTACACATTTAAAGGAGGTAATCTATATAGGCACAACAGCAATGAGCTTAGAAACAACTACTATGGAGAGCAGTTCAACTCACAAATATCAAGTGTGTTTAACATTAATCCATTAGAAAATAAAATATTTAAAACAATAAACTTAGAGTCTGATAATGCGTGGCAAGCGTATATGGAAACAGATATACAGCAAAACGGTATCATTGAAGATGGATGGTTTGAAAAGAAAGAAGGTAGCTGGTTTGCTTATGTAAGACAAGAAGGAAATGTTCCTGCTCTTCAAGGACAATATGCTTTGAGGTCAGCTAATGGTATTGGTAAAACAACTAACGTATCTGTTGATGGAGGTTTAACAACGCTTAGCTTTTCAACCGACCCATTAGTTTCCATAGGTAGTATTATTAGTATTGGAGATTATATATACCATTCTTTACCTCAGTATACTGATTTAAATTTTGGTGGGGTAGTAACAAACATACAGGTTGATTTACAAAACGGAATCAATAAAATTTTTGTTAGCACTACTTATACAGGAGCTGTTGCTTTTCCATCTAACGACCCATACATTATGTTTATAAAAAGTTCTGAAGCTGAATCACATGGTTTATTAGGTCATTATTGTATATTTACTATTGTAAACTTTAACACTAATAAGACGGAACTGTTTGCTGTAGAGAGCGATGTAATGAAAAGCTATCCGTAAAATTAGTATCTTTGCATAGAATGGATTTTAATATAATTGAATTAAGTCCTTCTGACTATGAGGATGTATTGGTAGGATGGTGGAAAGATTGGGATTGGCAACCGCCGCCTAAAGATTTTTTACCGAATGATGGGGTAGGAGGATTGATGGTTACACATAACGAAAAGCCTATTTGTGCTGGGTTTATGTACATGACCAACTCAAAAGTTTCGTGGGTAGACTGGATTATATCCGACAAAAAAATAGAGGACACCCAGTTAAGGCACGAGGCGGTTAAGTTTTTGATAGCTGTT
>Ga0209232_1001061_pt1 | contig 15521 bp, 4 predicted proteins | sample ETNvirenome_2_60_FD_184066 | JGI IMG/M metagenome (GOLD analysis project Ga0209232, IMG submission 184066) | Marine viral communities from the Pacific Ocean - ETNP_2_60 (SPAdes) (version 2) | ecosystem: Environmental > Aquatic > Marine > Oceanic | place: Pacific Ocean | collected 2013-06-22
TGCTTTACTTAGCAACCAATCAGCTTTAGCTTGTGGAGATCCATCTTCTAATGTAATAATATTTTCAAGAGGTATATTTAAACCTATACTATCTGCCCACAATTTAATAGCTTGTTGAGAAGCATTAGGCCTAGCTGTTACTATATAAATATCTTTTGAACCATATTTGCCTTGACGTTTTAAAGCTGTTCCAGCTAGTGGACCTTTTTCTGTAGATAAATCTACATTATCAAAATTGCTAAAGTCAAACTCTGCTCCTTTTTCCAATAACGTTTCGTATTGAGTAGCAAACTCTGCAGCAGTTAATTCACCTTTTTTGCCATTTAGTGTGTATATTACTTTTTCTTTTGTTAAAGCTAAAGTATCGTCCATGTCAAAAGCACTTAAACCTTTAGGTTTTTTATTTATTTTTAATGCTTTTATTCTAGTTTTTAAAGAATTTAATAATGTTTGTTTCTGACTAAAAGCTCTTTGATTTTTCTTTAATATTGAAAAATTACTAGCATTTAATTCAGCTCTTGCGGCTTTTGCATTGTTAAGCTCTAATGCTTTTTTAATTCTTGACACAGCATCTTTTTGTGTCATCTTGCCGGTTAACACTAAATAAGTTAATTCATTTTGATAGTGTATATTATCAGCGTTTTGATCTTTAGCATCAAGCTCCATTGTGTATTGAGAAGCTACTGTCTTACCTTTAACTTTTAATAAATTACTATTAAAACCTGTTTGTCCTTGATATTCATTACCATTAACTAAGCTATTAAAATATCTTACTAACGGAGACAAGGCTAATCCTGTATCTTTACTATTTAAAGCAGCTAAAATAGAATCAATATATTCTTGAGTTTGATTACTTTTAAGATCGTTTATTATTACACCGTCTTGATCTTTAGTTATTCCAATTTGATAATAGTTTTCTTTTAATATTGGCATTAATTCTGCAACCGCGTCGTTTTGTACAGCTTGAAAAATCAATGCTGAAACGTCGTTAGCTGGCCAAACGTGTTCTCTTTCACCTTTAAAATTGTTATCTATAAACGCTTGTGAATTACCAACAGGCACAGCAAACTGTCTAATAAAATGGTTTGATGATGCACTAGATGGTCTAAATAAAGCCTGTACTATTAGTATACTTTCTGGATTAGCTTTGACCATATCACTCATGCTATTTAAAATAGATTCAACTCCGTCAAAATTATCTTTTATTAATTGTTGATATGTTTTGCTATCAAATTCACCGTTATACTTTTTAAACCAATCTTTTTTACTTAATAAAGCTATATCAATTTTTTTACGTAATTCTATTTCAGCTTTTGTTTTAGGTCTAGCAAATTTAATTTGGCTAAACATATCTCTTCTTTCATCTGCTGTAAAGAAAAATTGATTTGATTTACTACCATATCCAACTATAAAACTAGATTTTAAAAGTGAACTAGGTAAATATTTGTAACCTTCTTTTATTATAAAATCTTTTACAAATTCTCTATGTATTTTATTTTTAGGATCTAATGGCCCTTGTATTATGTGTTTCTTACCCTTAGAATCAATAAATTCTGTTTTAACATTTTTAACTAACTCGTTTATAGCTGCATTACCATTTACACCTGCTGTTAAAGTAAATATTTTAGGATTTTTTAACGCGTTTTTAATAGTCTTAATTAAGTTTCTAACTGCTGTAGCAAAACCACTATCGTAAACTGCTGCTTTAAAAACTCTTAACGCTGCTTCAGCAACTAAATTTAAACCACCCGCGGTTAAACTACTTTTTCTAAACTCTTCTAGTTTCTTAATAGCTCTTGTTAAAGCTTCTGGAGTTATATCATCTACGTTTTCCTCAGTGATTTTATCTTTAATGGTTTTAGCTAATGTATCTCTATCTATATCTAAACTAGTATCTTCGGCTGTTCTTTGATCCATTTTAGATTCTAGATCGTTCATAAAATCTACAGCACTTTGCCCTTCACCTAAAGCTGTTTGTAGTTTCTGCATAAAATCTTTATCAGCTTTAAGCTCTTGTAAAGACTCCATAGCAAATTCACTACTCATTTTCTTTAATAAACCTAATCTAGTAGGATTACTTTCTTTTAAATAATCTTTTACTTGTTGTACTGTATCATCTGTTATTTCGCCTAAACTAAATACGTCTGGACGGCTATAAGATTTTGTACCATCTTCTTTTACATTAACTTTATCAGTCTTACCTAATTTAGTTACGCCTAATATTTCAGATAAACGTTTAGATGATTTTATATAAGCAGCAGGTAATGCTCTAATAAAATCAGCATCAACAGTATTGTCAACAAAGTTTTTATATCCTTTAGCAAACGTACCGATTTTGTTTCCAATTATATTCCATAAACCTCTACCACCTCTAGCTTTTGAATCACCAAACATGTTGTTAATAGCACTACTTGTTTGACTTGTTGTAGATCCTTTACCTACTTGGCTTAATATTTCTTGACCAGTTTCATCTTTAATTTGTGACTTAGCTTCTGGACCAACTGCTTCGTTCACCTTTTCATTTCCACCTAAGTATTTTTTATCTCTTTTAACGTTTACTTCCTGTTCTTGAGCATCGAAATCTTGTTGTTGAGTTGTATCGCCTATTTGCGGAGCTTTTTCATCAGACATGCTAATTGTATCACCTTGTTGTCTAATGTTTTCTTTAGCAATTTTATTAGCTCTTAAATTAAATAAATTACTTGTTTGTTGACCAATACCTTGATTGTTAGTATCTTGCTCTGGGTTATAACTTAAAAACGTTTTAAGATATTCGTTTTCTAAAGCTTTTTTAAATTGCTCTCTAGTTAGTAAACTACCTTGTCTCCACAATCTATTCAAAGTATTGTTAATAGTTCCACCTGCTTCTTTTAATATTCTTTTTTGATCTAATCTATTTTTAGAATCAAAATCTTCGTCAGCATACATCTCATCTATTTTAGAGTAGGAATCTTGTTCGCTTTTTGTGTCTGTTGTTTGTTGTTGACCCGTAGGTAAAATACTCATACCAACAGATTTTTGTCTCTCTGCTAATCTATCAGCAGCAGCTTGTTTAGCCGAAGCTCTATCTGCAATTATTAAATCAGTAGCAGCAGACTGTAATACTTTTAATTCTTCTTTTAAAGCATTTTGTAATGGAACATTATCTTTAGCTAATTCTATTTCTTGTTCTAGTGTGCCTATATCTGTATATAAATCTAACAATTGCATTTTATCAGCTCTTGACATAGTAGTACTTGAAGCACCTGTATTTCCAAATAAACCTATTTTTATAGCCGCGTTTCTTACATTAGATAATGTTCTAACACTTTCGTTGTATTTTTTCTGATCAATCTCGTTTGTATCTAAAGCTTTATCTAGTTGAGCTTTTGAATCATTAAACCAAGCATTAGCAACTTTTACTTTTTGAGTATATTTACTATCACTTCCGTATCTTGCTGCTATAGCCGCTGCGCTTTGTCTTATAGCTGTGGTGCTCATAGTTTTTATATCACCTGAAAAAGGTAGAGCAAAACCAGATATAGCACCACCAATACCAGATTGTAGTGCTTCTTCCCAGTTTACATATGTGCCAAGGCTTTCACCTCTTTGTAAACCTGTTGACATCATACCTAAAACTTCCTGCATATATTCAGTACCAAATTCCTCTAAAGCATTACCACCTCTATTAATAGCATAAGCGTATACGCCTTTACCTATATCGTCCCATGTTGCATTAGCAATTGAAGCTAAAGTTAACTCTGACATACCAGCTGCTTTTAAAGCGCCTTGTAAACCAGTAACCATTTGTTGAGCTCCATAACTTTCTAAAGCTGCCTGCATTGCAGCAACCGCAGCAGATTGAGCCATGTTTGCTCCTTCGCCTGATTGATAATTACTTATTAAATTCTTCTTGTATTGTTCTTCTACTTGCTCTTCAGTCCAGTCCGGATGTTCTTTACGTATAGAATCTCTATCTTGTTTGTTTGCTTTTAAATTTTGCTCTATAGCACTATGGTAATTATCACCATACATTTGAAGACCCATTGTTAAAGTACCACCATAAGCTGCTAATGTAGCAGCTATACCAGCTTCACCAGCTAATAATGCTGGAAGACCAGCTCCACCAGAAACTATAGTACCAGCTGCAGCAACGCCAATGTGAGGTAACGTGTTACCAACTGTACTTGCAATATCTCTTAAACTAATACCGTCACTGTAATCAGCAGATGTATAAGCGTCTAATCTTTTCATACTTTTAGCAGCTTCTTCCATTTGCTTAGAAATACCTTCGTCCCAATAGTTTTTCTTTTCGTTTAATAGTTTTTTATAATCACTAATTTTTTCAGCACTTAATCCATATATTTGATCTCCTGTAAAAAAATCGGTAAAGTCATCATAGTCTTCTGCGGGTACTACATGAGCATCTCCCCATACATCAAAATATATATAATCATTTTCATTAACACCTTCTTGTTTTAAAGCTTCTTCTATTTTATCTAGCTGTTTAACTTTTTCTCTAGACATAAATCCATCAAAACTTGCAACTGTTTGATCACCTATTGCTGTTGACATACCTTCTATACCAGACCCAATACCTTCTACTACTTCAGCAACAAATTCTAATGGATTATACCAGTCATAATCTTTTCTATCATAAACTCTATCCATGGTTCTTTGAAACCAACTTTGTTGTCTAGTAAAATCTACATCGTATTCTCTTCCAATCTCAGCAAAAGCCATACCAATATTAGTTGATCTGTTCCTATATCTAGGATCCATAACCATTTTACCTATAGTTAATTCTTTTTGTTTTTGTTCTAACAATTTATTAACCTTCATGACGTCATCAGCATTTGTCATGTCGTATTGTTCTAATAATTGTTTTTTATAATCATCAAGAACAGGTTTGGCTTCTTCTACATACTCGTTTAATATTCCTCTAATAACAGCATCATCACCTACAGCAGACATAAAACCTTGATCAATCATGTTTCTTATTTCTTGTCTTTGTAGGTCTTCCTCTTTTGTTTCAAGTCCAGTTCTTTTTTTAGTCATCTGCTCTATAGCTGGTATATCTAAAAATTGTTTAAACTGGGTTATAGCAGCATTACTAATTTTTGCTTTAAGTTTTTCGCCTTGAATTATTTCTGTAACATCATCCTCTGTAGCATTTGGATAAATGATTTTTACATACTCATCATCCATCCAAGTATTTTTTTCAAAACCTTTATCAACTAAAGATTTATCATATTGTTTTATTAATTCTTCTCTTTTATCTTTAAATAAATCATTAACTGTTACACCACTTAAAGAAAAACCTCTAAGACCTCTTTGACCAAAAGTAAGAGCGCTACCCATAGCTGTTTCAACATCTTCTTGGTTAAGGCCAAACTCAGCAGCTATTTTCGCTGCATCTTCTTTCCAACCTTCAGGTTGTCCTCCACCCATCATAGCACCTGCTACGTCAAATATTCTTTGTTCAGCTTGTAATATTTTAACATATTCTTCAAAAATAGGCCAATTAGATTCATCAGTGTTTAAACTATCAAACTTTTGTCTAATTATTTCTGGATTAAATTCACCTTCAAAAAAAACACCTTGATTAGTTAACTCTTTAGCAGCATCGTCAAGATCTTCTACTTGAACTTCTGTAACTTGTTGTAGTGAAAACTCTACAATATCAGGTCTTGAATCATTTAATTGTGCTATTTGATTATCTATTTTTTCAATTTCAGCAGCGTCAGTTTCTAATTTCTTTTGTTTATTTAAAGTATCTATTTGTTCACTAATTTTATTATCAGTGTCTTTTAGATAATTAGGATTTTCTTTTAGTAAGTATTCTTTTTTACTTTCTTCTTCATATGATTTAAGTTTTTCTGAACCTTCTTTAAAAGCATCCATTAAAGTAGCGTCTTCATCTCCAAAATATTTTGTAACAATATCACCTGTAGCTGAGAGAGTGTTACCAATCATATCTAAAAACTTTTCTGTACCACCTACAGTTTCTTTTTTCTGATAAGTACCTGCTTGGTCACCAACTTCTACAAAAACATAATCATTATCTTTTAACCATTTTTCTTTATCTTCTATACTGTTGTAAAAACTAGGATCAAAATCTTCTCCAGATTCTGTAAAAGCTACTTTAAAAGTTTCATTTACATGATCTTCAAAAGCTTTGTTTTTATCATCTTCTATTTTTTGATCATCAATTTTTTGCTGCTCTTGATTAGCTTTAATTTCATTAGCATAATCTTCCCACCCTTGTTGAGTTCTTGCTTCAGGGTGATCTTGCTTAAATCTTTCTAAATTTTTAGCACTAACATTATAAGATTTCCAATTATTATTTTCAAGATTATAATATTTAGTAATTTCATTATTAGCCGTGTTATCTTCCTCCTTCTTTGCATTAGGGTGATCTTGTAAAAATCTATCTAGATTTTTTTCTGAAACATTATATCGTGTTCCATTAGATATATAAGCTACTGTCATTCGTTAGTCTTTTGCGTATGAATTATCATCTGCCATTTTTGAAATGTCAGGATTTATTCTTAATTTTCTTGATTCAAAATCATTCATCATGTCTTTCTGAATTACTGAAAGCATGTGTTGTGTGTATAAAGAACTAAATAATTTTTTTTGTTTAGGTGTTAAATTTTCTCTGTATCCAAAAGCTGATCTTTCTCCATTTTCATCAAATATTTCCATAGTCTCTCCAAACACTTTTCTTATTTCGTCATCTTCCATATCGTCTATATTTTTTTCACCTTCATAAAATTCAGCCATAGTATTTTTCATCATACCAATATCATATGTATTTAGATCTGTTTGTTTACTTAATACTTTATTGTAAAAAGCTCTAGCTGCTCCATCATCTGCTCCTGCTATATCATCGTTTACATTACCTATAAAACCTTCTAACTGACTAGCAATAGCTCCCATTATTCTATTGTCAGCTTTTAATTTATTAATATCAACAACTCCATAAAAAGTATCAGCAACACCATCTTTATTAGATTTACTAATTTCATATGATGTAAGATTATTAGGGTCAGCTAAAAATTTTTGCACGTCATAACCACCTGTTCTATTGCCATTTTCATCGTATTTGTATATTCCAGCTCCACCAGCTTCGCCTAACACAGCTTGTATTTGACTATCAGCTGTAGGTGTTTCTGCAAAATAACTTTTATTATTATGAGCCATGTCGGAAAACGCTGCACTGTTTAATGAAAACTCATTACTATATTCACCTGTATCCGGATTATAAAACTCAGCTTCATCTGATTTAAAAATTATATCATAACTACCACCTTCGCCTCTTTCTAATGAATATGAATAACCGTCAGCTGAATTAAAACCTGATTTACCCGATAATATATTAGAAGCCAAAACACCATTTGAATTTTGTCCAGCATCAAAGTTATTTAATCTATCATAATCTAATTGATCTGATAAATTTTCTATAAAAGTTTTAACTAAACCTGGTCCTTTTTGAAGCTCTGCTAATTCTGTTTGCAACACATCACAGTTTCCATCTTTTTCACATTGAGGATTAGTACCTTGTGTCATTCTAATAAGTTCACCTACTCTTTTACCACTACCTTCAAATAGTTTACCTACAGCACCTTGAGTAGTTTGATTACCAACACTGTTATATTCTGCTGCTTTATTAATATAAGCTTGAGAACCTTCACGACCTTTTGCTGCGTTAGCTTCACCTCTTTTTCTTTCTGTAGCTATTTTTTGTGCTGCACTAGTAAACTGTTGCTGCATTTTTTCATAAGCTGGTTGGCTTGAAATATATGTGTATCTTGGACTTCTATATGACATAATTATTAAATTTTATAAGCACTTGCTAAACTATTAGCTACACCACCAATCATACCAGTAAGAGCAGATGTTCTATCAGCTTGTGCTTGAGCAGCCATTTGTCTAGCATTATCTAGTTCTGCAGCAGTTCTATCTATTTTTTGTTGTTCTCTATTTTCTCTTTGACTAAACATAAATTGCGCGCCTGAAGCTTCAGCTTGTTGTACTCTTTCTGCTTGACTCATTTGTATGCCTTCAATTCTTTGTTTTTCAGCAATACGTCTTTGCTCTAAGCTTTCTTCACCTTGCGCTCTTAATTTTTCATTGGCAACTTCTTGTTGCTCGATACTAGCAGAAACTTCTTTTTTACTTTGTAAAGCAGCTTGAGCTAAAGCAGTAGCACCACCCGCGCCACTACCAGTTTGCATTAATGTGTCTAGTGTGTTAGCTAAACTAATGTCAGCTTGTTCTATTTGCATCTCAGCAGCTTGAGTTGCAACAGATAAATTAGCATAGGCATTAGTCATTTGAGAAGATCTATCAATAGCCATAGAAGATAAATCTTGTATACTTTCATAAGGATTTATAATAGCTTGCCTATTGTTTTCTAAGAAGTTAAGTTTATTTTGTAATCTTTTAGCTTCTTGCGCTGCTTTTCTTGCTGCTCTTTTCGCAGATGCACCTCCTAGTATACCGCCTAGGACATTTCCCGCTACACCTATAGCTGCTGGTAATAATTGTATTGCCATGTTATTTCATTATAAATTCTGAGCTGACTGCAAATAAAGATTTAAGTCCGCCATTGTTAGTTGTATTATCTGTTTTCATTGTTACTGTTGCAAAATAACCTTTTATACCCATGATTTGGTTTCCAAATATAACTTCACCTGCCATAGGACTCTGTGTATTATTAGGTATTACTGCATAGTATTTGTTTTGTTTTCTATCAAAACCTGCTCGGTATTGTATATTGTCTTCTGTATAAGCTCCTTCATCATAACTATATATTCTAGTATAATTTCCACCTATAGCTGTATCATAATTGCTTAACCAGTTTCCAGCAGGTGTAACAGATGGATCCTGTCCTGTACTGTCAGAAATAAAATTAGATACTTCCCAACCATTACTACCTTCATAATTAACAGTTTTAAATGTTTTTATAAAGTTTGGTTGTGGATTAAATACAAATTGAACTGATGAAGGTGTTTTAAATCCATAAAAACTATTTCTATCTGTGTTACTATAATGCTTCCATAAATAAGAATTAGTGTTTATAGCTCCAGTTGTAGAATTATAACTTGGTGAAGCTGAATAAAAATCACCTCTTACACTAAACATTATATCTGGTTGATATGTATAAAAACTAATCCAACCTGAGTTTCTTTCGTCCCATGTTAATGTTTTATATACATCTGTGTTTGTATTAGATGCTGAATATCTACCATTAGGTAATAAAGATATAACATAGTTTTTATTATAAACATCATATGAACCTAATATATCACCGCTTGAACCAATAGCTGATAATTGATCTCTAAAGAAATCAGTCATACCAGCTGAAGATATTTCTTGTATAGAAGTTCCTTCCATTTTTAACACAGCATTTCTATCTTTGTCTACAAAATATTTTGTATATCCATATGTAGCAAAAGATTCTGGGTTAGTACCAATACCCCAGTTACCTGGAATCGGTGTAATTGAACCTATAACTTGATTAACTGTAGTTAACGATCCTCCACCTTCAGCTGAATATATAGCATCTTTATCTATTAAAGCTATATTACATTTTCTTTCTTGAAACACTGTTAAGTTAGTGTCTTCTGCAAAAAGCTTTTGTATAGATCCGCCTACTGGATCTACACTTTTAGTAATTTCTTCTGCAACACTAAATTCATTAGTATTGTTTATTCCTGTTCTAGAATTATAAATACCTGAATATATTAAAGAATTTGTTTTTCTTTGTTGATTATCATTTTCTTCTACAATATAAGCTTTAACACCTATATCCATAGCTGTATTATTATAACCACCTCGTATTCTAGACTCTTCTATATACCAATCATACGTGGGATTAGAAACTATAGGTGTAGTCCAACTAGTGGCTCTAGTACCTTGATTAGAAGCATATGGCATTTGATCATTAGCACCTGTGCCATCACTTGCATAAACTCTTTTTACAACAAAGGAATTAAAGAAGTTAACATCTATTGATATAGCCATTTAAATATATTATTACTTGTTTTTTTAATTAATTACTCTTGACAAGGACCAGCGGTTGTTATACCATATGCGCCATCTTGAAACTCTACTTCAAATTTAGCATGTGTAGATTGATCACCGCCTAATCCGTTTGTTAAAACTCTGTATTCTCCTAATTGATCAAATCTATAATTTTTACTTACACTTCCAGCAGAACCAGTGCTTTTAGTCAACTGAACTGTAGACGTAGAAGCTGTCCAAACGTCTAAGCCACCTCCTGAAACACTGTTTATAGAAGACCAACTAGAGCTACTATTACTTCTATGTTGTATAGAAAACAATACATTAATATCTCCAGCAGCTGTTGTTGTATTAAACAACTTAGGTGTTATCTTTATTGTACCTTGAAATAAATCAGCAGTTGCATTTCCTGAACAAGCTTGATTTCCTTGAGTACTATTGTTATATAATTTCTTAATATTAAACACACTACTAGCCGCGCTTCCAAAAGGACTACCTGATCCATCAGCTATATAATTATCTGGCACATCAGCAAATATATATTCACCTGAATTACCTGTACCAGCCATATTGTATTGAGTGACAGGAGCAACTTGACCACTACCTATAGCTTTAGGCGCATAAGCAGTACCAGCTGTCCATGTTATAGTTCTGCTTATAGATATTTTATTAGACCCTGTGTTGTTTACATCAATTAAATTTACCACTAATCCATAAGATCCTTCATTAGTCATAGTAGCATTACTAGTTATTAAACCTGTAGAGCTTATACTAAAATCAGAAACTGTTCCTCCTGACCCTGGAGCTAAACTCGCTATTGCCCAGACTAGTTGTTCGCCTCTATTTGTAGTATTAGCACTTCCGTTTACACCGTATAGTTGAACTATGTTTGTAGCATTTACAGCTGGATTAGGTGTAACTTCATAGCTATTAGTTATTTCACTTGATAAACCTGAATCAGAATACATTTTAGGAGCAGCATTACTTAAAGAAATTGTTAAAGCTGTAGTTAAATCATCAGTATATTGAGGTGAAGTACCACTTGTTACTTGTATATCAAATATATAAACATCACTCGATGGATTAGCATTTGAAGAAGTTCCATACCAAAATGTAGTGCTTGTTCTTATAGAATATTGATCATTAGTAGTTTGTACTAATGAAAATAATCCTGGAACATTTGTTTGACTACCATCATTTTGTCTGTATACTTTAGTAATTACAGGAGTACCAACAATACTAGCGTAAGGTATTATAGCACCAGAACCATTTATAAATTTAAACTGAGGACCAACATTTTCTCCACTTGCAATACTCTCGCTAAACGATCCAGAATTAGCATTTATTCTTACAGCACCATTGTAATTAGTATCTATCATACCGTTTAAAGTTTCTAATTTTCCGGTCATTGCTGTTTCATAAAATAATTCTAAAACTGAATATACTGGTTTAGTCTCAGCAATAGAAAGTATTGGCTCCATGTTTCTGACATTTTGTGATGGAGTTCCAGGAATAGTAGCTGTAGAACTATTCCAATTTGTATCATGAGGTATAGGATAGTTTCCTCCAGAAGCTGCTCCTTCACCTTTACCGCAAACTATAGCACCTATAGGATTTCCAAAATTTTCCACTTGACCAACTTTCATTATAAAAGGATTTTGATCAGCTGCATAAAATGATTGTTTATCACCTACGTCTCCATATGGTATTCTACCAGCAGACTGCGTAGCGTTCGCGTCTGTACCATCGGTATTGTAATTGCTTACACCACCATAATCTCCTTGGTTACCTGTTGGTCCTACGTTTATAGAGTATATAGTGTAACCTGTTCTAAAAGGTTGAAAAGGCACAGCTGCTAATTCAGTTTCTTTAACAGTAGATAAATTTAAAACGTTTTGACTTATTTGGCTTGGATAATATTGCAAGTTTCTTACTTGTTGATCTTTAGTTGCGTTTGGATTGTTTACTCTTATATATATTACCTCATCGCTATTAAATTCTCTATCTGTAGGTCCTACTTCACTTAAGTTTCTAGGTATTTTATTTATATTTTCACTTAATACAGTGGAGAAAAATATTTTTCCTCTTTGTGTTTCTATAGGATTAAAACTTGCCGGAGACAAACCAGTTGTTGCACCGTTCCATGTTTGATTCTGTATTGGCAATCCATTAACAAAACCAGGTAAATAAACATTATAATATTCTTGCTGTTGTTGTTTAACTACAACTTTGTAACTATACCAACCTAATGGATTAGCAATACCTGTATTTATTGTAAAATCTCCAGCACCATCACCACCAGTAACTCTTAATTCATCTCCTTGTGTGTAACCGCTTCCTGCATTTATAATAGTTAAACCAGTTATTTCACCACTACCCCCAACACTTGTTACTCTTACGACACAACCTGAACCACTACCTCCACTTGTTTTATAAGAGGTGTTAGCTTCATAACCACTGTCACTGTCAGTAATAGCAATAATACTTTCAGCATAACCGTGCTCTCTGTATAATCCTGGTTCTCCAGATTCAAAGTTTTTATTTTCTCCAAAAGAACTATCTATATTTAATTTTAAAGTGTTACCTAACCAATTAATAATAGGAGTTGTTGTTGCTTCTCCAATAGCTCTATATGGAACATAAACGCTTGATCCAGCTTTTGTATTATCACTATCATAAGAAGACAATATTACATCTGATTGTCTACCATAATAATCTACTAAAACAAAACCTACTTGATAAGTTCTATTTTGTTTCACTGTTTGATGAGGATATATAGCTGCGTAATCAGAGCTCTCCATATCTTTATCACCATAACTAACACTATAAGGTATAGTGCTTGGAGGCGTCATTTTTTCTACAAAATTACCATATATAATTCTATTACTAGAAACTTCTTGAGCTAAAGCTCTAATAGGTACTTTATCATAAACTCTTGTAGTTTGATTTTGAGGTAATGTTTTATAAGGTTTATTTGACTTATAGTTATAATTATAATATTTTTGGTCTACTAGACCATTTATATCATTATTATATTCTATAGTTTGTAAAGTTAAATTAGGAGTACTTAAATCTATAGTATCTAAAACTTTAACAGCTAAACCATCTGACTCTTTATATAAAACGTCTATTTTTTGAATCTTATATTTATTTATAAGATTTGATATTGTATCTGGAAGCGGTATCTTAACATCAATTGTATCTACATCGTTTTCAAACCATTCAATTATAGTGCTAGTATAAGCATCTGTTTCATCTTGATAATAATTATTTATGTCATTTACTTTAGTATCTATTTGACCAAGATTAAATTGACTTTGTTGTTTGGGAACAAACATAACATTACTAAATGGAGCCATTAATGAGTATTCGTTATCATTAAATTTAAATCTATAACTAAATCTCACAAATTTATCTTCTAAAAATTTTGTATCTCCTTTAAAACTAGCATCATAATTTTCATTATTACCTATAGCTATATTATCACCAACAGCAAAACCATTTAAATTACCACCAGCCGTAAAATCTTTATCAGTTGTTATTTGCCATCTACCAGTACTTGTATTACTAACATTAGTTACTGTTACTGCGGAAACTCTTATAGGATAACGATATGCTGCGTTAGTGTTATTTAAATTAGGAATATCATCTGTAGCTCCACTTGTGATCGTTATAATATCACCAACTCTAGGAACACCTCCTAATTCAACTGCTGGTCCATTACCAGATCTATTTATGCTAAAACTTGTAGTACCACCAACAAAATTAATTTCTTGTAAAGAATAATTAGAAACAAACGGGTTGCCACTATTTTTCATACTAGTTCTAGTAAAAGCTATAGTAGTACCTGTTGGTAGTCTAGTTCCACTACTAGGTATAGCCATTGCTGGGCTAACTCTAAACTGGGTATTAGTACCTGGATTCATGCACTCAACAACTCTAACTGGAGGTAAAGTATTTGTAATTTGTAAACCAGTAACATCTGTTTGATCAAAATCAGTTACTATATCGCCTACTTTAATATTAGGTGAAGCAGAACTTCCATGTAAAACTATTACAGTAGTACTGTTTGTAGCACTACTACTAACAAGTCCTTTTGTTTTTTCTACAGGAATAACAGGTAAACATGGATAATATTTAGCAACAGATATTTGCATTTCTTCTGTATAAGCTGTAGGATTGTTTCTAGCTGTAGTTACATTTATTTTTCTAGGTTGATTAAAATCATCAGTCCAAAATAATAATTCTTCTAATAAATTAACACCATATATAGGAAACTTTTTATTAAAATTAAGCCAGTATCCATTTACTAAAACTACTGGAGATGCAGGATTATCTAAATCAAACTCAATAATAAAACATGTGTTAGTAGTTGCTGCTCTAGAAGAAGCATCGCTATTAGAAAAATCTGTTGCAAATAAATATACTTTGTTATTAGTTTCATCAGCAAAACTTCCTATAACACTAGTTTTTTTATTAGCAGATAATGTTCCTACCAAACTGTTGCCTAAAACATTTTCAAACTCACCAACAGTGCTACCTTCTGATCTACTAATCAATAAGTTGATAGCTTCTCTATATTCACCTTCTGGTAAAATACGAGAGTCAAGATCTTGGTTCATTCTACCTTTTAAAAAGGTATTTTTTATTTCTGGCATATTTTAATGTTTAATCCATTTAGATTTATTACGCATTACTTGTACTATTTCATCTAACTTAATATTAGATAATCTTATTTTTGCGTTACGTAAAGCTGCGTATCTTTGTCTTTTATACTGTGGAGCTATGTTAACTAAATCTCTTCTTGTAGACATTATACTATATAATAAGTGTTGGTACATAGCTTCTTCAGCAAGTTTAGGTACTTTACTATCTAAATCATAAGCTAAACCATCAGATATATATTCTAGTAATATTAACTTACCTTTTAAATCACTAGAAAAATTAAATGTACCTCTTTTATCATCTATGTTAAAAAACCCGTTCATCTGCATATTTACAGGATCACCTCCATATCTTTGACCATACCATCCGCCTGAGCCATAAGCATTTTCACCAAACCAATCGTACATAAATAAATCAGGATTATTAGAATTCATAGGCCAAACACCTGTTATATTACTTGTATTAGCTTTCTGCCATCTTTCATTTATAACTGATGTCCCATCTACATTATCTCCAAAATTATCTTGAATTATTTGACCTTCTTGACTTTGTATAGGCGCTTCCCATGGACTACTTGTTAGCTGTGTAGGATATATAGTATGTTTTATACCCATACCATCCACCCAGGATAATTTAACATAATTAACATAATCTTGCGGTATTGTTAATGAAAGGCTATCTGGAACTGTTAATTCCTGAGATTTAATACTTTTTAATGTATCATAACTAAACTCTTGTAAACCACGTTTAGCATGAAATATAACATCTGTTCTGTTTACTCTTGGTATTAACTTGTCTTGACCAACATAACCTACTATAAAATTATTAACAATATCTTTTAAAGA
>Ga0209232_1001062_pt1 | contig 15521 bp, 29 predicted proteins | sample ETNvirenome_2_60_FD_184066 | JGI IMG/M metagenome (GOLD analysis project Ga0209232, IMG submission 184066) | Marine viral communities from the Pacific Ocean - ETNP_2_60 (SPAdes) (version 2) | ecosystem: Environmental > Aquatic > Marine > Oceanic | place: Pacific Ocean | collected 2013-06-22
TGGAAAGAACGCTACTGGCTATACAATAGTGTGCATGGGCATATGCAACAAACCACAAACATTCCAGAAGTGCAAATGTTGCGTGATCAGATTGTAACACATAATTATTTTAAGCCAGATTCTGGAATGCATGATGAGGTTTTAGAAGATACCAAATATCAACTTTCACATGACGATACACACCCTAATCATTTGTATTACGAACACTGGGCAAAGGAGTTTTGCGAATGGATGTCGCAGTCTGCATAAGCGGCGAGTTTAGAAATAATGTGGATCTATGTATGGACAGCATACGCAAATACCTGCCCTATGACACATTCGTTCATACCTGGGATGAAACACCACTGCCCGAACTGCCCAGTCTAGAAACATTCATGCAAGCATTCGATCACTGGATTGCTAGTTTACCTGAGGACAATCCTAGTCGCATATGGTTTACGAAAAAACTTGAACGTGGCAAAATGTACCACCGGCGCATATATCAAGTATACAACCACTGGCACTGTTTACAAAAAGTTCCAGACCGATATGACATGATTATTAGGGTGCGACCAGATGTTGTTCTTTATGAACATGCGTGGGAACGTGACATTGAAAACGCATATTTTAATAATTTTGTAATAGGCTTTGGCAGTGGACAAGGACCAAGAGTAGGAGTCACAGACAGATTTGCTGCAGATCACGTTATTATGCATCGCAGAGAACGCATGCGTAATCCATATGAATGTTTATTGGTCAGTAGTGGACATGTCGCATGGTGGGTATGTCTACACAAGCACGAGGACGAAGTGTTTATTAACAATGATGAGGTATGTGTACTTGAGAGGGATATAGTTGACTAAATGACTAATCTATACTACAATACACATAACTTCGAAAGTAAATGTAACTGGGTAATGCGCAGTCTACTCAAAGGCTGGAAAGGTAGTACGCCTATTTACGATCGTAGCACTGCTGATAGTTCGCCTGGTCATTTTTGGGGATTCATACAAAACAATGAACAGAAAATTGCAGAGTTAGAACAAGCAGGAGTGGATTGGTGGTTTTGGGATATGCCCTATTGGGGCAGATGGCAAGAACATATGGACAAGGGTTACTATTGGCGTGCCAGTCGTAATAGTATACACTATAAACGCACAATGGATTATCCAAGTGACAGATTCGAACAATGGAATGTTACTCCGCGAGAATACGGAACAGGCTCTAAGATATTGATATGCCCTAGTAGTGAAACAATGACAAGATATACTACGGGCATGGATGTTAAAATGTGGGTACAGATGATTACCATGGGACTGCAAAAATATACAGATCGTTATATAGAAGTGCGCTACAAGCCACGCAATGCAAAAACTAGTGGTCCTGCTGCAGCATTGATTCCATTTGAGGAACAAGCACAAAATACTCATTGTGTAGTAACTTGCATAAGTTTAGCAGCAATTGATGCACAAATGCTAGGTATACCTACTATATGTCATCCAAGTAGTTTTGCTGCAGATATAAGTAGTACTAGACTAGATGAAATCGAAAACCCTCGACGTGTTGACAGGCAACAATGGTTTAACAATCTTGCGTACAGTCAGTTCACACACGATGAAATTGAAAATGGACTAGCACAAGAGATACTAGATGCCTAACCTAATAGTTTATGACACCGGCAGAAGAGTTACTAGTCTACTCACATGGGCATTCACGAAAGGTATAATGTGTAGTAGATCAGGCTGGACTGTGTCTCACATAACCATAGCAGAGTATCTTGCTACAAAAGAAATACCACCTGGAACCGATGCTGTTGCAACACTTGGTATTTTACGCGGCACTGGAATGATGCTCAAAGAAGCAAAGGCTACAGGTATAGACTATTATTATATGGATCATGCATACTATAATCCAGGGTATGGCGGAAAAGGATGGATGCGTATTACAAAAAATGGACATGCATGCACAACACTTAAAGAGGTGGACGGCACACAATTTAAAGCATATAAAAATTACAGTATACAACCATGGCGTACAAATGAAGAACGCGGCAAAAAAATACTAGTTCTTCCTCCCACAGACGCAGTAGGTTGGTTTTTTGGACAAAGAGATTGGGAGCATTATGCAGTTAAAGAAATTCTTAAATATATGCCTGATGCAGAAATTGTAGTCAGACACAAACCAAATGAACCTATTGTTGACGAACGTGGGTTTTTAATAAAACAAGACAGTCAGGAAGATACTAATACTCCACTTGAACAACAACTTGAGGATTGTTTTTGCGTGGTTGCTTATAACAGTATGGTAGCACTGCAAGCAACACTTATGGGTATTCCTGTAATTACAAATGGAAATAGTTGCTGTATTCGCCTAAGTTTTGCTTTTATAGATCTAGCAACACCAGAAAAATTTAATCAAGAACCAAGAAAAAGAAACAGTGTCATATGGTGGTTAGCACATAATCAATGGAAAAGGCGTATGATAGAAGATGGAACAGCATGGAATAAGTTACAGGAGAACTACAGTTGAATGAAGAATTAGAAGCATTTAGTTATGCTAGTGTTGAAGACATACCTGGATATAAAGACTATCTACCAGTGCATAACGAACTGCGAGATTATCTTATGCGCCAGTTAGATAGACCTAGTTTATGTAGACAAATATTAGAAACACGCATAGCAAGTAAAATTGCCCGCAACGAAGAAACAGGTGATTTAATTGGTGCGTATGGTTGGAAATGTGTAAAGTTTTTAGGCAAGGGCAAGGATGGATTTACATTCTATGGACACAGATATGGAGACAATGATAATCCAAATATCAATAAATTACACATTGTAAAAGTGCTTAGTGCATATGCAGAGAGCTATCATAATCATACAGAGATATTCAATGCTTTTTTACGAAAGTATTTTAATGCAGGGCAACAACTGCATCCATTGTTATTAGATGCAACTATTAAAAAAACATATACAAACTATGCTTGTAAAAGACCTTTTACAAAGTTTCAACCTCCAGATATGAAAGCCATTTACAATGCACTTAAACAAGTATGTAGCATGAATGCATGGTGTATAGAAAAGACTGGTTTTGTTTTCTGGGATCTTGGTTATGGCAACGGACGTAACTTTATGTTAAATCATAATAAAAGATTTAAATGGGTAGACTACGGCGGTGCAGGGATGGTTCGCTGTCCTAGTTTTAGAGACTTACACAAAAACACAAAAGGCATGCCTGTGCTTACACTGCTCAATTCAATACAGGAGCCACTTAGGGGCAAGGAGAATCTAGTAGAAGGCAACAGTGATTTTGTCATGCATCAGTTTTTACTTAACTATGAATACCATTGCAATCCAAAAAGCACTGCGGATATATATGCAAGTATGTTGCAGGTGCGCAAAGAAATTATAGGTGATATGAATAAGATGTTGCCCAACTATTATAATAGTAATTTTACACGAGATATATACGCTAAATTTAAAGTCTGCGATTGGTTACAGCATAGTACTTGGAAAGAACTTGAAAATTACATAGAAGAAAATTGGGAACGTAAGAATGGCACTTGATACAACTCAAGAACTAATGGTTATTACAATGGAAGAGGCTGGTGAACTTACACAAGTTTGCAGTAAAGTTCTTCGTAGAGCAAAAATTGATGAAGAATATCAAACTAAACTAGTAGAAGAACTTGGTGATTTACAATGTATGATAAACTTAATGATAAAACATAAAGTTGTTACATGGGATCAAATACAAGCCAGAGTCAAGGTAAAACATGAAAAATTAAAAAAGTGGAGCAATTTAATTGACTGATCTATGTGCGTCAAATAGTTTTAGACCAAGCACTAAACTCCTCTAAGTTGTCTATACGCCATGGATGATTGTATCCTTTAGTAGGCTGTGGATCTTCAAAACTTACTGTGCCTTTGTACACGTTGATACTAGCCTTACTATAGGGATGGTGTGTACAAATATGTCGTGAATGCAGAGGTCCTGGAAAAGGAAACCCAGGAGTATGTATTCCACCAACACTTACAGGATGATCTCTTACATACAACATGTTAGTCACGCCTGCACCTGCTGCACTTATATATTTTTGCATCTGGCTAAACAACACAATTTTTTCTGCCAATGTATAGTTCTCACCAAATACCTCTGTATATCCTTGATCCGTCAAAATATCAACAACCAAATCTTCATTGACTAGCCCACGTTTTACAGTGTTGTCCTCTCCTATAACTGCTTTACGATTGTTTAAAGGATTAGCATGTGCGCGTCTACTTAGATAAATCTTATCATACACAGGCATACTAACAGTGGTTTTTGCACGTTCTACTAGGTGATCTATCAAACTCCATTGCTGTGGATCAGGACGTACACGCTTGCCTCTAGCATCTTGATTTAGTGTATCACCAACAAAAAGTATTTCATAGTCTACTTGTGGATCAGTATACTGCCATTTTATTTCTAACAAGTCTAACATTTCACTTACAAATGGTGGATAATTTTCTAAATCCATGCGGGGTGTTCGATTAATCAACAATGTTAGTCCAGGATGCTTCTCTCGTAGATTTATATAACGTTGGATACATCCAAGCCCATCTAGTATACAATGATAGTAATTAGTTAAAGGTTTGCTCCACAAGTAAAAGTAGTGTCCGCATGCAACTTCTCTTTGTTTCCATGGTTCGCTGTTCTTAGGTATAGTAACTTTATCTAGTACTTTGTGCGCACTCTTGCCTAGTTCTAGTGGAATATACTCCGTGCCTACTCTTGCTAGTTCGCATATACCTGTGTCAATGTGATCATATATCTGCACTCTATGAAAAGTAGCAATGCCTTGTTGCATATATGATCTAATCATTAGTACTTGCCTGAGTAATTACTTAAAAAATGTTTTAAATCTTCTGGTGTGCCAAGCCCCCACATTCCATCTTCTTCAATGGTTTTTACACGAATTTTACCGCCATCTTCTACTAGTTCATTAAATGCTGGACAAACGTAAAACTCATTGTTAGTTCTAATGTTGCGTTCAATCATGCGCTCAGCACTAGCAACGTATACACTACCACGTGACCAATAATAGATACCAACAGTGGCGTTAGTCGAGATGGGTTGTTTTTCAGCCACTTCACTGACGAAACCATGCTCGTCCAACTTAGCATAACTCCATTTAGGATGAGTGCTATTGAAGCAGAGAATGCCGCCGTCCACTCCCTCGGTGGTAAAGGCATAGAGAACTTCGTTGCTGTTCCATTCGACGAATTGATCGCTATTTGCAATGATGAGCGGTTCTTCATTGTTTATGTACTCCTTTGCTAGTAGTGTTGTACACGCAGCACCTTCTGTCATGCCACTTGTTTGCACTATAGTACAACCCGGTGCTACCATATTTAACACTGTTTCTAGGTTGTATTTCTCGTAGTGTTCCTGTTGTACAATAAAAATGTAGTTTGCTTGTATATTTAAATTATCAACAACAACTTGTATCATTGGCTTATTACCAACTTCAATTAATGGTTTAGGAAATGTATAGCCTTGTTCAGCAAAACGAGATCCTGCGCCTGCCATTGGTATTAGTACGTTCATTGATTTACTCTTCCATGGTATACTTTGTTTAGTCTGTTCATTGTGTCGTTCAATAGCATCTAATACTATAGCAAGACTGATATCATGTGTGTCTGCTACAGCCAACAGATGTGCGCCTGAATCAAGCACTGCTTGCCTGCCTATGTGCGAATCCTCTACAATAAGTGTTTCGCCAGGCTTTGCATCGGCTTTAAGCATACACTCAAAATACATTTCAAAGTGTGGCTTTGGCTTATGTACATCTTCATTGCTGTACCAGAAGTCAAAATATTCTATTATGCCTAACTGTAATAGACTCATCTTTACAGTATCTCTTACAGCATTACTGGCACATGCTAGTGTATAACCTCTATCTTTAATTTCTCTGCACATATCCACAAAGTCTTGTCTTGGCTGTACAGTCTCTTTTAGTATTTCGACGGTGTGCTTTTGTTTTGCTCTAGCAATTTCAGCATGACGGTCGGTGGGTAATCCCTTACGTTCCGAGAGCATGTTTAGTTTGGTCCTGGTGGGCAGCCCGTCATAGGTGCTCAAATGTTCTTCCATTGTGATTGCGTATTCCCCACCCAGAGCTCTGTTTAACGCATCATAATGTGTTTGCTTGCTATCAATAAGCACACCGTCTAAATCAAATACTACAAGTTTAATCATCTATAATCAGCAATGAAATCACTGCATACACCATCAAAATTAGATACATCTGTACTATAATTTTCTGGCAACACAGCAATACAAGGATGCACAAGTGATCCAGGTTTACCAGGAAACGCCCATATCCAATTGCGACTAGTAAGTGTATAGTTGTCATTGTGATGATAAAAACAATGGATATTTAACTGTAGCATTTCTGCTAGTGCATCTAAGTTTTTTGCATGCGCAATAATACCATCCTGTTGTAGATATCGCACACTTGTTTCCGTTTGTGCATCGTCATGTCCCAAATATAGTTTGTCATCATAATAGTAAACATCCACTTCGCACTTAAATCCTGCTGCCAATGCAGCGTCAATGTAAGCGGGTGTATTTTCTAGTTCAGGCTGTTTTCCTGATAAATTTCCTCTATGACTTATTAGTATTTTGTTCATGAGCTGTATAAGTTTATAACTTCCTTTTTCCATACATGATCATATTCGCAATCGCGCATGTTTTCAAACCAAGGACCACCTTCTGTGTAATGCAACACGTTAGGTTTACCATCTACAGGCTCTTTGTAGTGACCAACTAACCAATTCCATTCGCAGCCCAGTTCACCAATCTCACTATCATCACACCATTCAAAGCGATGTAAGTATGCACCTGTTTCACTGTTTACAGTTTCTAAATCTAGATTTTTGCAACTAGGATGTTCACAGTTGAATATCATAAAGCTCGACCAATTCTTACGAGGATACTGCAACTGCATTTGACCGTCCATTTTCAATCCTTCTGGTGGATTGTAGTCATGCTTGACTACCCATACTGCTTTACTATCATCTTTGAATCCGTTATTAAACAAATGATGAGCGTCAGTTAGGAACACCATATCGCTATCACAGAACACTGCTAGTCCTTTATAGTTGTTAAGATGTGGGATAAGAAAGCGGGTAAAAGTAAACTCAGTGCTTGCAAGTTTATCTATCTCACGCCAGTATAATTTTTGTTCGCGTAAGTCATTTTGTTTAAGTGGTATAACGGTAACAAATTCTTTGTATGTACGTCTTAGTATTGAATGTTCGCATACTTGATATGCGATGTCTTCACGGCTGTCCCAGCCAACATAGATATTGTTCATTGCTCGAAAATCCTGTATAATAAATAAAGTGCGTATATTATTTATCAGGTATTTTTATGGCAAAAGTTTTAGTGACTGCGGGTTGTAGTTTTAGTGAGTGTGAGTCTGAATGGATTGATACATGGCCCAGACATCTTGCAAGGCATTTAGACGTAGAACATTGTTCATTGGGACGCGGCTCAGTTGGTAATGGATATATTAGTAGAGCAGTTATAAATGAAGTAAGCAACCGTGATCCACAAAACACAGTCGTTGCTATTCAATGGTCAACATGGGATAGAATAGATCTTAGATTAGAAAAGTTAGATTATTATAACACTGATGCTGAAGACCAATACAATATACGCAAAGGCAATGATTGGCCCAAATATCCTGTTGTATGGAATGATTTAAATAAAAGCGTACAACAAGAAATACACGAATCGTTCCCTAATCTGGAATTGTTGCTAAAAAATGCTGCATGGAACCATAGACGAGGATTCACTGACAGTAATTTTTGGACAAACATTAGTATGTTATTAGACAGCAAGCAATATAGAGATGCATATTTTATGCTATACGATGACGATATAAGTAAACAAATTTATAGTTTAGAACACATATTGCGCACACAATGGTTCTTAGAATCTCGAAAAATACCTTACATAATGATGTCAATTGATGATAAAGCAACAACTTTTGATGTTAACAGTGAGACTGCACACCTAGTAAATATGTTAGGATATATTATTAAACCAGGAATAATAGATTGGACAATGGCTAATTTTGGTAAGCAGGGATTTCCTAAATACCCAGACATGCATCCCGGAACACTACAGCACAAAGAGTATACACAAAAAATAATTACACCATATATGGAGAGCGAATGTCTAGTATAGTTTTAGTAACAGGTGGATTTGATCCGCTACACAGTGGACACATTGCTTACTTTGAAGCCGCAAAACAACTAGGTGATGAACTTTGGGTTGGTCTAAACAGCGATGCATGGCTTGCTAATAAAAAAGGGCGTAGTTTTATGCCTATACAAGAACGTGCAAGCATTGTCAAAAATCTACGCATGGTAGATCGTGTAATTTCAAACTTTGATGATAGCGATGGCAGTGCCAGTGGTGCAATACACAAAGCATATACACTAGGTGCGGAACACATTGTATTTGCTAACGGGGGTGATAGAGGCACAGAAAATACACCTGAGCAACACGACTTTAGATATACACCTAATATTGAATTTGCGTTTGGCATAGGTGGCGAAGATAAAAAGAATAGTAGCAGTTGGATTCTCAAAGAATGGCAAGCACCTAAAGTAGAACGCAAGTGGGGACACTATAGAGAACTATACAGCGGCGATGGGTTTGCTGTAAAGGAATTAGTTATTGCTCCACGCAGTCATTTAAGCATGCAACGACATCAACATCGTAGTGAAACATGGAATTTAGTCAGTGGTAAAGCACAGGTATTGATGAGTGCAGGCAATGGTGATCCATATGATACTTGTGGAATATATAAACTACATCCTAGCAATCCTGTAGATATCCCCAAAGGCGTATGGCATCAGGGCGTTAATAACACCGACGAACCTGCACATATTGTAGAAATATGGAAAGGCAAAAGCGAGTTATTGTCTGAAGAGGATATAGAACGCAGAGATCTATGAAAGAAGTAGCACTGGTTTGCGCAGGAGACAAGTTCGATCCTGCCCTGCATATAAAACAAATATACGCAAATTTACATCAAAACTGCACAGATTTTCGTTTAACTGTTTTTGCAGACAGGGATGATATAGGCTTGCCGGGTGTTAGAGTTATACGTTTACCTGACTGGAAATTAAATTCTAGACAGTTATGGTGGTACAAAGTGTACATGTTTAGTCCACAGGAATGGACTGGTCCTGTGTTTTACATGGACTTAGATACTATTATTATTAACAATATTGACAAGTTCTGGGACTATGAAACTGACAAGTTTTGCATTTGTCAAGACTTTAACAGACAGTTTATTCCAGATTACCCTGTTTGTAACAGTAGTATTATGCGTTTTAATAGTACCTTGCACTATCACTTGTACAATTATTTTGTAGCAAATTCACAAAAAGTAATGCGCCAATACAGAGGTGACCAAGACTATATCACTGCGTATCTCAAGGATCGTGAGGATAAAGTGCTGTGGCCCAAACAATGGGCAATGAGTTATAAGTGGGAAATACAGCATGGTGGTAGCAAAGCCGGCGGACCCACTCTGCGCTATCCAGATGATTACCATTGTCCAGAACAGGAATATATTGTGCCGGAAGAGTGTAGTATAGCAGTATTTCATGGAAAACCTGATCCATATGACACAGTTTTTGGACAAGAAAGGTTGACAAGTCTTTAAATTGTGCTATATTAATATAGTAAGTTGAAATTGAGGAGAGACATTATGCAACAGCAAATTGAAAAATTGATTGAAGATATTGTTAACGATTATGATGTTTGGCAGAATCGTTGTGCTAAAGGTGAGCCTAAAAGCACTGTTCAGCAGGACATGTTTGATCGTTTTAAGTCACGCATTGCTTTTAAAGAAGGTAACAAGTATGTTAAAATCTTTACTGAAGGCGGAAGCGTTTGGGGATTTGTTGTTAACACTGATAAAGATAACAAGTTTCGCAAAGGCGATATCCTCAAAGCAGCAGGATATAATGCTCCTGCTCGCAATGCAGCACGTGGTAACATCGTAGACGGTGGCTACAAAATCCAGTGGACAGGTCCACTTTACTTAAAATAGGAGACTATAATGATGGCAATGGATAAAAAGGCTCAAGAAGCATATGATGCAGCAATGGCAGAATATTTCGCTAAAGGCGGCAAAATTACTACTTGTCCTGTAAATGAGCGCACTGAGGGTTTGGTTACAAACATTTGGAAGCGTGGACCTGGTCGTCCTACTAAAGAGCAAGCAGAAAAGGCTGCAAAAGCAGATACTGAAGAATGATGGGTCCTGGAGGAAATTTTATGCTTATATGGATGCTAACAATCTGTATAACACCATTCATTCTTAGTTTTCTTTTAGATAAATGGACAAAAAAGGTTGACACATCTCTATAGTGTGCTATGTTTAATAGTAAGTTGTTTTTGAGGAGTTAGATACATGCCACAGATTTTTTCAGTTTATCAGATTGTTATTGACAATGACCTTAGTGACCTTATTAACAAAGAAGGTTGGGATTGTCATGTTAAGGCACTAGCCTACAAAGAAGCAATGTTTGGTAATGTTGTTCTTGGTATGCAGCATGATTGTTATACTAAGGTAGCTGAAGTTGTTGCTGATGATTTAGATCATGTGTTTGAAGTTGGTAACATTGGTCCTGAGGATCGTATTGAACGCTTTGAAAAGATGACCAGCATTAGTGTTGGTAACATTATTGAAGATGCAGATGGCAGCCGCTTTGCAGTTGCTGATGTTGGATTTACTCCGCTTTCTCCTAGTTTACAACAGAAAGAGATGGCATAATGTTATTGTATGAGGTTTATTTAATTAATCAGCGTTACACATGTGGTGCATATAAAACACTAGAGCAGGCTATTAAAATGGCTCGCAAGACTGGTTTTCAGTGCAACATCTTTCGTGCAAACGATCCTTTTACAATTCTTAAAACTGTTTGCCCAATTGGAGGCACACGTTAATGGAAGTTAATATCACAGAAAATGGTAACCTCGAACTGCTTGTTGACAAGTGGGACATGATTACTAGTTTGTTGAGCATGGGATTCACCATTGCTCTTGTTATAGTTGTCATAGTGGCAGCGATTAAATTAGGCTGGAAGTATTGGCCCTGGGTACTAGTTGCTGGCGCACTAGCATTTATGTTTGTATGAGGCGTAGCAACAAAAAAGATGCCGCTGCATATATAAAAGTGCGCATGGGACAACTGATAGACGAATCAAACAAGTGTCATGATCCGCATGATGCACAATGGTACAATAGATGCGCAGAAGAATTGCAATGGGTACTTAAAATGATGGAGAATAAAGATGGAACCAGTGGATGTAAGTAAAAAACATTTTTATCTTAGTATGATAAAAAGTCTTATGCGTTTGGCTGCTTGCTATATTCTTTTTACAGCCGGCGGTATGATGGATAATTACGCTGGAGATTTTGTTCAGTTATCAGCATTTTTATTAGCAGCCGCTGAAGGTATTGGCATATTGGAGGAACTATAATGGGACCTTTCGATTTTGATCGCCAACAGCGTAGAGCAGAATTAATCGCTAGTATTTTGATAAACAATAAATTAGACAAGGATGCAAAACGTATTTGGAATGGTCACCTAGCAAAACTTGCTAGAACTGAAAATGAATATAATGCTCGCGCAACTGCGCTGTATGGAGACAAGAAATGGAATCAATCGCTTGGTATGGACTTGCTTACCTAATAGGCACAATATTTGGATTGTATGTTGGGCGTAATCATGGCATTAGCAAGGGAATCTTAATTACTCTTGAAACATTAGTCAATGAAGGTTACCTTAAGACCCGCAAAGATTCTAATGGTGATTTAGATTTAATGAAACTTACGTTCGAGGAAAAGTTGGATGAAAACAAATAAAATCCATGTAACTTTTCCTCCTGGTTGTTATGGTAGTTATGTTATGCAGTGCATACATGCATATAGTAATTTGAGCACCAATTATAAATTAGTTATAGATAAGACTGGCAGTAGTCATACATTTAGAAACAAACTAAGGAGAAAAAATTTTCGTTTTGATCACGACATGTTAGCAGGTGATATAATAGTTGGCAGTGCTCCTGGGCATGCATTAGATTATTTTGTTGCTATGTATGTCAAAGTAGAAATGGATATTGACAGTTATATAGAAAGGATATGGTCAAATTATAAAACTAAACTTAACCTGCATTGGAACAACGAGGAAGATTGGTCTACCAGAGAATGGATAAGTTGCTGGTTAACTGATCTTTTAGATTCCTGTTATGCATCTAATACTAATGCAGATATTACAACTGATAAATTATTTGACAAAGATGAAGATGTTTTTCCCGCAGAAATTATACGTTTAATTAATAAATTAGAATTATCTGTTGATGCTGACGTTGACGATATAAAGATGAATCATGCCACGTGGCAAAAAGCACAGTCATATCATAATTTACAAAAACGTTGTGACGATTGGGTTAATGAACTGATAACTACTAAAGAAGATACAGCCAGTCCTTGCGTTACTATTTTCGATGAAGCATATGTACAAGATCGTCTTAGAAAACATGGATACCTAATTCGCTGTTATGGATTAAATACGTTTCCTAAAACCAGTGCCGAATTACGAGAATTGTTATACAAGGAATCAGAAGATGACGACACTACCTAATCAAAAAATTATTAATTTTGGCCCAGACTACAAACTTAGCATTGTGGATGAAGTTAATCACAAAAACAAGTTTGAATGTGCAGTGTTCTACAAAGAACACATGGTAGAATTGCCCGGTATTACTGATCGAGGTGATACTGTAACACGGTTTAGAACAGCCCAAGATGTGCAAATGATTATGAAAAAAATGTTCTCAATCACCGGAAAATATCCCACAAACGGTTGACATATTCTCTATCCGTGCTATGTTTAATAGTAAGTTGTTTTTAAGGAGATGGAAATGGGAATGTCAAGTTTTGTACTAACGTGTGAAGAAGTGTTTATAGATGAAGCACATGCTGTAATAGGCGAGTGTGATGACGTAAACGATCTGCTACAAACGTTGGAAGAAGCAGGACATTTGCGTTTACTAGCACACTTCTCAGATGCAGAAAAGTGCGAACTTGTAGACGAACTTTGGCACGAATTTTGGTCAACTAAGGGAGAGTAAAATGAAGTTTATGTTGTTATTCAATCTTGCTATTGCGACCCCAACTGGTGGCGCACAGGATGAAATTATTAATGTGTACAGTAAACATTTTGAGACACAAGCCAAGTGTGAGCAGTTTTTAGCAGACTACAAAGGTCTGATTCATGGACGAGGTCTTAAAAGTTTCCAGTCTATGTTTAAAAAAGGCTATACTGTAACACTTAAAAGTGTAACATGTGATCAACCATACAAAGCACCACCACTAAAGTTTAGTGGCGACGGTAGCAAATAAGGAGAGAAGTAAATGAATTATTCACCAGAACTTGAAAATGCATTGAATGCAATGAGAGCGATTACTGATACATCAGACATGCATGTATTGGCAAGCGAGTATAACAAACACATTACATTCCTTGGCAAGCGCAAAGGTGCCGGTATTATCAAAGGCGACAAGATTGCCTGGGAGTATGGTGGTTTGCAAAAGGTTGGTATTGTAACTAAAGTTAACCGCAAGACTATCGAAGTGCAGAACTACGGAAATACACCGTTTGGTACAACACGCACACGCCTCGATAAGTCAATGATCCTTGGCAAGGTTAACGACCGTTATCCGCATGAGACATTTGCATAATGTTTAGTCACAACAGTGATGAAATTGAAACACAAGGACATCCATTTGTGGGTGTCTCTTGGCCCGTTGTAGGTAGCAAAGGCGACAACTATACTGTAGAAATGACTGACTATGGTTTTAGTTGTGATTGCCCTGCATATCGTAAATGCAAACATATTAAAGGTGTAGAAGAACGATTCAGTGACACATAAACATTGGACAAACATTGTGCGAGAAGTTTTCCCTAGAGCAGAAATACATGACGCTGCTCTAGCGTATCCTATTACGGATTACGGATGGGATGTGCATGTACCTAACAGTGTTGAGGATTGTAACTTTGAAGATCCGCAGTATAGATTAATAATTAATTTACAGGACATGTTAACACGTTATGAGGACAAAGCAGTGCCCGGCGAGTTACTTAAACTGCATCAACATTTCGCAAAAAATAACTTTCCTATGGAAAAGATCATTGTATTGATCTGGCCCTTGGGTATTAAAAAAGATTGGAATTCTGATAGTTTTAATTTAATAGAATTTAGTAGTCATCAATATGAAACTTGGTGTAACTACAAAGATGCAGAAGATGTACTGCGCGAAGCATTTGGTCGCGAACACAAAGAGTTTGAATACAACTTTGTTTGCCCACAGCGCATATACAAACCGCATCGTGCCGCGTTGGATAGCATGCTTGAAATTGGTAATGTTAGTTTACAAACAAAAGGCATAGAGCTGATGTATCCTAGTTTAAGTGTAGAAGAATATGATGCACAGTATGATAATTTAGTAAATTTACTTGCAATGCGTAAAAATTATAACACTGCATTGTTCACTATTGTTAGTGAGAGTCAATACACAGAAGAATATGGTATAATTACCGAAAAGACATTCAATGCAATTGTAGCAGGACATCCTTTTTTAATGTGCGCACATCAGTATGCACTGGAGAATATTCGTCATTACGGATTTCAAACATATAATTATATTTTCGATGAAGCCTATGACGCACTAGACAATGTTGTTCGTATGAAAGATATGGTCGAAAGTAACTGGCACTTTACACAGGAACATATGTGTGCTGTTGAGATGCAAAAGATATTTGAAGATTTACAAGGATTAATCAACTATAACAGAGATTACTTCTTTGACCAATTTGGGCCTTTGTTAATTGACGAACTTAGAATGGATTTGTTAGACTTATGGGGAAAGTAAACTACGATCAACATGCCGCACTAGTGTTTATGGAAAACCTAAACATGATGGTGCCCTATTATTTAATGGCAGCGTATGCTTATTATAAACAAGACGATCCTATTTTTAGCGATGCGTTTTTCGACAACATGAGCAAAACAATGCTGGAACGCTGGGATGATATTGAACACTGGCACAAGGAATATATTAATAAAGGTGACCTAAAAGCAGGTACTTTCTTAGGTAAGTATCCTACAAGAGTTGAAGGCGCACTTAAAAGTTTACGGAGCAAGTAATGGCTATACACGCAATGATCGACTTAGAAACACTGGATACAAGTGTTAATGCAGTAATACTAACAGTAGGTGCTATAAAGTTTGATCCACTTAGCAACAGCGAACCTTATGCAGAGATGTATCATCGCTTGGATGTTGATGAGCAGACTGCGCTTGATCGTACAGTGGATCAAGGCACTATCGAATGGTGGGGTACACAACCTCAAGAGATATGGGAAGAAGCACTAGGTGACGAAGATCGTGTTAGTATAGATGATTTTA
>Ga0209232_1001063_pt1 | contig 15500 bp, 25 predicted proteins | sample ETNvirenome_2_60_FD_184066 | JGI IMG/M metagenome (GOLD analysis project Ga0209232, IMG submission 184066) | Marine viral communities from the Pacific Ocean - ETNP_2_60 (SPAdes) (version 2) | ecosystem: Environmental > Aquatic > Marine > Oceanic | place: Pacific Ocean | collected 2013-06-22
AGCTATATATTTTATACATATCAAGTACACGCTTAATATGGTCTGGAAATCCTATATTATTTCTTAAACTTGTAGAAATTTGGTTTTCGAGAGTTGCTCCTCCGATACTCATTCTTTCTTTTCTTTCATCTTTCATGTAGTATTTAATTAAATCAAATACTGCAAGTTTTAAATCTTCAGGTGTGCTGGTATATCCAGCTCTGTAAACTACTTTTACAGCTTTATGTCCTTTCTTAAATGACCTTGTACCTGTAGATGTAGTTCTTATTATGCTATCAGATTCTAAATCAACAATGTATTCATATTTACCACTACTGTCAGAATTTTCTGTGATTAGTGTAACGTATGCATCTGCTTGTGATTCTCTTTCTTGTACTTGTGATACAGATATAAGTGGAGATTCTGCTAAAATTATTCTATCAACATGGTCGTCCGCTATATTAAAGAACTCAGTTTTATCTGTACTAGCAAAATCTATTATAGTAGTACCACAATAGGTTTTTACAAGTTGGCTAACATTATCAATGATAGTATTTATGCGAGCGTCATGTTGAACGCCTTGGAGTCCTGCAAAGTCTTTATATTCTTGTAATGTTACTAAATCTGCCATAATATTAAAAAAGTCTTGTGGGAGACTAGCTCCCACAAGATAATTAAGCTATTAACTAGCTTTGTATTGTAAAGCGTGAACTGAAGTTGCTCCATCAATCATATCGGTAAATCCGATTCTTTGTGATGCAACTAGAACTCTTCTTTGGTTAGCTACTTCGTAGTCTGACTCGATAGTAACACCTCTTAATCTAGGCATTACATAGTTCGATGTGTTTACGGCAACGCCATAGAACTTGGAGACTGCTGGTGTAGCAAACTCGTCACAAACGATTACTTTAGAACCAAAGACTTCTCCAATTTCACCGTTAAGCTTAGTAGCCATGTTGCCAACTAAATTGACATCTTGGAACTCAGCGTCACTTAGCAAGTTGAAGTACTCTTGTGAGTTAACAATATACATTACGTCTGCTGGGTTAATTCCGTATTTACCCATTTTCTTTCTAGCATTTAACAATGTAGCTGCTGTTAAAGATTCAGATGCGAATGCAGTTGTTGATTGAGTTACGTGTGAGCCACTTGAGTTGTCAGCAACAGCTAGTGCTACTAAACCATCAAAAGCTGCTTGTGATGTACCATATACACCATCAGCATGGTCACCTACTAAGATAGCATTCTCAATACCTCTTGCATGTGCTCTAACGATAGATTCTCTAATTAAAGGAAGAATCGGTAGAATTGCGTCTTCTTCAGTTTCATTACCTAAGTAAGATTGTGAAATAAGTTTTTTGGTTGAAAGAGTTCTTTCAGTTAGGTCAACACCACCCGCTGAACCAGGGTTGTATGCATCACCTCTTTCTTGTAAGTTACCATGTGGTGAACTTCCAGAAGCTGCTTGGTTGCTAGTAAATTCAGCATATCCAGCATCTGGTAAGATTGGAATGATTTGAGTTGCTGACTGCATTGGAATTTCTCTAAATAGAGGAGCCAATACTAACTCTAATTGAATATCTCTTTCGATATTTGTAGATACTGTTTGTTCGAAATCTGCACTAGATACGCCAACACCTGAATGAGCGTTAACTTTTTCCATTACATTTTTCGCAAGATTAGTATCCCAGCCTTTACCTGTGGCAAGACCCATTACCCAAGCGTCATCAATGTCGCTTGAGAAAGCCTTTTCCCAGTTGCTGTTTTGTCTGTCACCAAAGACTCTTTTAGATTCACGGATTGCGTTAATCTCATCTTTTTTCTCAGACAGTTCAGTTTTAAGTTCGTTAACAACTGATTCTAAGTCTTCATGTTTTTCTGAAACGCGTTTTTCAACATCGCTTACGAGCTTCTCAGCTCCTGACATTCCAACTTCAACAATTGTTCTAACTTTCTCTTGCTCAGCTTCTTTTTCAGCAATTTCTGCTTGTTCAGCAGCTGCTTTTTCTTCAGCTTCGCTTACTTCTTTTGCTTTTTGTTCTGCTTGTTGCATAGCGATTTTAGCAGCAGTTGATTTTGCCACCTCTTCCGCGAATGCTTTTAAGTCTAACTCAGCATCTGGAGTAGTTTTTTCTGTAGACATATGTCTCTCCTGTTGAGTGGTGTTACCCACGGCTTGTGGCGCATCAATTTCTTCAGCCTTCGCTGCTTCCATCGCATGAGCCCCTTGTTTATTACTAACAAACTCTGCTTTGAACTTTTCGTAATCTTCCATATTGTCAAAAGATTTTGCAATAGAAAAAGTAGCTGTTTGGTTAGCTGGTACGCTAACAACAGACACTTCGAATAGTTCGGCGTCCTTTATCTTGTAACCATCGGTCTCTGAATTATAGTCTGCGTCCTTGACTCTGAAACCGACAGAAAAAGCTCCAAGAACACCATCTTTTATAAGATCTTTTATTTCCCCAGCTGACTTAGAGATTTTTGCTCCAAGTTCTAGGCCCCTTTCGGTTACGTCCATTGAAGTGGCGCGACCAATTGGTTTGTTGTAATCATGATTAAATAGAATAATAGGATTAGTTTTAAAGTTCTCTAATCCGCCTGACTTATTCCATGCATCATGGTCGACAACATCTCCCGCTCTATCTAATGCGTTTGTGCTGGCATATCCTTTGATATTAACACTTCCGTCATCATCTTCTCCGAGAGTTTTGAACGTAGACGTCCAATGAAATATTTTATTACTCATATTTAATCTACCTTTTTCGCAGCTTTTTTAGGTGCTGCCTTTGCTTTTGGTTTAGGTGCTGGTGCTGGCGCTTCTACAGTTTGTCCCCAACCTGCAGCTCTTGCCATTTGTTGCATTCTTGCCCATGAACCAAATGCTCTTTTTGCAACCATGTAACGCATTGGAGCGTCGTCAGCTGCTTTATACTCATCAATAGAAAGAATTTTTCCTTTCTTATCAAAGTACTCCATAAGTTGTTTAAGTACTTGTGGTCTGTTCATCTTCTGTTTCCTCTGTTTCCTCGGGCGGTCTCCCACCCTCGCTTGGATTTGCTGAGCTTCCTGCAATATTTGCTGGAACTCTCAACTCATCATGCCCTTCAATTGGGTCCATATTCATTGCATCTCTAACTTCGTTAGGTGTCATAATGCCTGTATTTACTAAAGTAGCGTAATACGCTGCTTGGTCTCTTAATTCAGGTTGTAGTGCAGGAACTCCTGTCACATCTTCAACTAATCTAAATCCAAAGAATCTTTCACAAGCATGGCCTATTTTTCTAACAATAGGTAGTATAGTTTCTAAATAATAGAGCCTATGATTAGGTCTAATATTAGCATTATTACCACCATCTAACAGAATTGGTGGAACTCCTAGTGCTTCCAATATAATTTTTTCATTAGCGGCTATTGAAGGTTGGAAGTCTAATTCCTTAAAGTTTACTTTAGTTAGACTATCAACTTCTAATCCGCCATCTAATATAAGTGGTCTTTTTCCACCATTTTTAGGATTGTATCTAGTAGACCAGGCTTGTAGCATTCTTTCTTTTATTCTATCAGAAAGAGTGTTAGGGCTCTTAAGTACTAATCCTGGAACTGCTCCATTTTTGAAGAAGTTATCCTGAAAATTTCTCATACTATCCATTAAATACATGGTTCTATAAGCTGGTTTCAGTCTAGGTACTCCCCTATATATTGATTTGAATGAGTTTTCCTTAATATGTATAATTTCACTAGGGGAGTAGTCTATTTGACCATCATATACATACTTATCAATATATTTAGTCTTATCTGTTTCGATAGTAACATTGTTAGCAGGTAAATGATAGAGATGGACACCATCAAAATAAATGAAGATGTTACCATCAATCAACAAATCAACAATTAGATTTCTCTTAAAACTGTTAATATCTTGAAACGGGTTTGGCTCTTTATTCAGTATTAAATCTACACGAGTTCTACGAATATTTTGCACCATTGGTGCTATGCCAGAAATCTTTTCTCCAACTTCAAAGGGAATATCTGCAGAATCATCTACTATCATGTTTACTGCTCTATTAACAACTTCTAACTCTTCGTAAGCGGAGCGATAATTATCTTTCTTCTCACGAGTATCAATTGCTAACCCTTCTTCTAGGCCAATTAGAGACTGAGCTGGATTTAGCTTTTCGTCCCTGTCGATCCCTAAAAATCTATCATACCATGCCATGTTTTTCTCTCTGTATCTCTACCCATCTCTTTTGTTTCAATGCTGTAATTAATTTTGGTCTTTTACCATAAATGCTATGCAGTCTTATGTGATGAGTTTTACATAGGGTTGCTGCTTCATCGTATACTTCAACGAGATGTTCGTTTATAAATTGTTCTCGTAGATTCATTATTTCATCGGCTGAGGTAATCGTAATTTTGTTATCCTTCAGCCATTTGTGTAGTAGCTCAGTCATTCCGTAGAAGTGGTGAAACTCTAAATTTTCTGTTTCCCCGCAAATAAAGCATTGGGTGTCTTTCTTATACTTAGATTTCGCTTTATCCCTGACGTACTTGACTAAATCTCTTTTTAAATCCATAAAATCCTATTAGTTAAAATTATACCAAAAATTCACCTTCATGTCAACAATTATTTTTTGGTAGGTCATAATCAAAAAGTACTTGCAGATGTCTCAAATGTATACAGTGCATAACGTAAAGCATCTGACATATGAGATGCCATATTGTGTTTAGGTTTTTCTTTAAGTAAATTAGGATTGGGGTCCCATTGATATTGGTCAACTGCTGATAGTGACTGAGAACATGTTTGATTTATTATGAGAAGGTCATTATCGATAATTCCTCCTGCGTGTCCTATTCCATCTAGAACTGATTTTTTCGCATTAATAGTAGATATATCATAATTTTGCGCTAGGTCGAATCTAGTTTGTTGCGCTGCCGAATCAATATAAATCCAATCAATATTATATTTATCTATCATTTTGCGTATTTCTATTGCGTGCTGTTCAGTGGTTCTTTCTGCGTCCATGTATTCATCTACTAGATAATATTTTTGTTCGTCCCAATCATATGCTATAACGCATAATGCTGTTGGGTCTTTGTAACCTACGTCTAAACCTGCAAATACATCCATTTTGCTAGTATCTAACTGACTTAAGTCTGCAACACACTCTTCAAAATTAAAATTCCAAACTTGTCCTTCATAAGTGTTAAAGTCAGCGAGATACTCTTGAGCAAACTCTGCTTGAGACATTGCTTTTTTTGCTTCTATAATATCATTTTCACTAAACCTTGGGTTTTCATGATATGTTGCTCTTATAGATGCCCAATCTTGATACTCATTGCTAAATCCTCTATGCCAAAACTCTGCAAACCAATTATTTCTTCCCCTTGGCGTTGAAATAAATACAGCTTTACTAGTTTCTTTATCGAGAGTGGGTCTAAGTGCTACGTTGAAAGCATCTTTTCCATCAGCTAATGCTGCCTCATCAAAGATTATTAAATCATAAGATCTACCAACAGTAGAGTCTACCTGATTTACGGAACCCATTCTAATAGTTGATCCATTAGAGAGTTCTATAACTTTATCCTTTGCATTATCTCTTACCACCTCTAAATCAAAGTGCTTTATTAGCTGTCTTTGTAAATCAAAAGAGATTTGGGATAAAGAATAGTTCGGTGACATAATTAATATATGTGAGCCAGGCACGAGAGATACAAGCTGTCCAATTACATTTGTTATATAAGTTTTGCCCTGCCGTCTAGAAATAGCGGCACACACGAATCTATATTTTGGGTTATTGACTGCGTTTATAAGTGCAGTCTGAGATGAGTTAGGTTCAATACCTAACAAGTTCATATACTCTGATATAGGAAGTTTGATAAACCTTTCAGCAGTATCAAAATTCATTAGTTCAGAGCTTATAATATCTGTTCTACTTACATCTAACATTTTAGTGAATTGTTGTTTTTTGTTTTATAATATCAGTTAATCCAAGTATACTATCATCTTTGAATAGTTGATTTTTATCACATATACTAAGTAGGTATAAATACCCTAGACATAAGTCAGTCATTGTTTGGTCGGCATGAGATAACCTGCCCTTTTGCTCTGCTTTCTTTTGCAAGACATTAAGAGTTACGGTGCAGGTTTCTGCTACCTCATCTAACCAAATTGCGTCTTTCATTATGGTGTTACTACGCCTACGCCTCTTACCTCGGCATGGGCAGCGAATATTTTTTCATCTCTAGCTTTACGAACAAATGTTACTTCGCCAGCTATTAAAGTGAAAGTTGCTACAGTATTGCCACTAGCATCTGTTATAGTTACTAATCTATTAGTGCTTCCAGTATTTACTAGTCTAACATCATCTGAATTTGCTCCAAATGTACTTGCAGCACCTGATGTAGTACCGCATGCGGCTTCTGATCCAAGTACTCTCATTTACTTCTCCTTATTTTGCTTTGCTTTTCTCTTGGCGGTAATCATAGCATCGTCTATATCAACGTCTCCGTCCATATCAACATCTTTACCACTAATTATGTTCCAAAATTTTAAAGCTATACTTTTTAATTTATTTACCATTTTACTTTATTTGCCCAGTAAGCTGCTGACATCTTACCTTTGGCGATATTCTTTGCGTGTCTAGCCTTGAAGCTTCTACGCTTTGCTTTCATTCGTGCTGACTCGCCTTTCTTTGGTTTGCCAGCGGTTTTTGCTCCTTTCTGACCAAAACGAATTGTTTTGATTCTACTTCCAACTTTTGCCACAACTATATGTGACTTAGTTTTGTGTCCGGGCGTACGCTTAGGTTTATTAAAACCGGATACGCCCGCTCTTTTTAATCTTGGGTCTCTACCTTTTCTTTTTCTTGCTGGTCTTCTTCTTCTTACCATTTTTCTTTCCTTTCTTTTGCTTTGCAAGAATTGCTTTTTGTAGTGCTTTTGGTAGTTTCTTTTGTTTAGCTGTTAGAGCCATATCTATCTCCTTCTACGTCGGGTTACTCTCTTTTTCCCGCGTCTTGCGAAAGTTTTTACATTAGTTGGTTTTCCGCCTACACCTTGTGATACTTTTCTTTTTCTTCTTACTGCTGAGCGAATCTGAGCTTTACTCATGCGTGCTGCTTTTGCTGCTGGCACACATTTAGGATATCCTTTTCGACCTTTCTTTGCCTTGCGTCGTCCACATTTGTGATAACCGCCTCCCTTTTTTGGTCTTCCAATGTCTACCCATTTTTCTCCAAACCACTTTGTAAGTCCACCTGGTCTACTCATCTTCCTACTTTCCTCATGGCTGCTTTATGTGCTGCAGTAAAAGATTTACCTTTCTTCATTTGTGCACGCATAAATGCCATATGCTTTTTAGTGTGATGACTAGAGTGCTTTCTTAGTGTGGCTTGTTGTCTTTTAGTAAGCTTTTTAGTTTTTGCTCTTTTTCTAGCCACGACGATATCTGCCTCCTCGCTTCTTATACTCTCTAACTAACCAAGCATTTGCATATGCGCTAGGATAAACGGCGAACTTTCGTCTGGCCGCCGCTTTTACCCTTGCATATAGTTTGGAGTTAGTAGGTATATTACGCTTCTTTCTTGAGGAAGTTTTCCTACGTCGAGTTCTTCTCCTAGCAACCATGGTGGCCTCTCATCTTTTTCTTTTTCTTGCCACCCTTTCTAGTTTTCTTCTTTTTCTTTTTACCTGTATGATATGGCATTATTTTTCCTCCATATAACAAGTCCAAGCTCCGTAAACTAGACCTATCCAAGCTAATGCTTTAGCTAAACCACCTGTTAGGATAACTACTAAACAACCTGCTATGATTACAGCTCCGTCCCATGAAGTTCTTTCAGAGACTCTTGCTTTTAACCAAGCCATTCCTTTTTTCATCATATCCATCGATACTCTCCCATTTTCCAAGAGGGCATTTAGTCCTCTTAAGCTTTGCCTTTAAAGGTATAAAGCATTTACACTTTTTGCAAACCTTTAAAGAAGTGTAATACTCACAAGTATTACAAATATTAAGTCTACTTGTTTGTAGACTCATCTTTTGGTATAGTAACTTCTCTATAGTATACTACAACATCTTTAAGTTCAGTGATATATCTTTTTAACTCTTGCATATTATATGCCATTAATTCATAATCTGGTATGCTTAGTGCTAAAAATACTAACTCACCTTCCTGTTCTTCTATGATTTTTAGTTGCTCTTCCCAGTTGTCTGGGGTTACAGTTAACCATTTTACACTTTTTAAGTCTATTTCACGAGGCATAACGGGCTGAACGATGGTTCGTTCCATTGGTTTAGCTGTAACTTCTATCTGTTTAGTTGGAATTAGGCTGCAACTGGAGCCCATCATCGAGATTGTCAATAGTATCGCTAAGCTTTTCGATGTCTTCCATGATATGTTTTGTACCATTATTTATTTTCCTCTGCATTTCTACTGGATTTTCCAATATTTTCGCTGTTAGTTGATAATTTTGAATAAATTGTGTATATCTATTCAATTCTCTTTGAGCGGCTTGACTTTTTTGTGTCATAACCTGTAATTGTTCTGCTTGTAGGGTAAAATCTTCTTTCATTGTAGCGATAGCTTCTTCTTGAGTAGCAATCGCACCCTCTAATTGCATATTATTTGCTGTTAGTACTTGATTTTGTTGATAAAGGTAGTAGCTACCTAGTCCTAGTACTATAATTATGCCTATGTATAGTTGATTCATAACTGTGTAATCCTATAATTTAATCCTTCGGCACCTCTTATTTCTACAATATCGCCTTCTTGTGTTTTAAACTTTAAAAACTTATCTTGTTTTTTGTAAAAGTGTTTTGCGACAAAGACTTGGTCATCTTCATCATTCCAAACATGGTTATAACTTACCTTTACTTCATAGTAAGTTATAAACCAACCGGTAAACCAGTACCAGAATTGTTTAAATTTCTCTAATAACTTCTTAAGAGTTTCCACTGACTTTTTCTAGCCCTACTTCTGCTAGCTCCTTAGTCATGTAACCACACTCTCCACCTTTCCACTTGAAAAACCACATACCATCTTTTTCATAGATTTCTCCATCAGTAGTAGGTGCTTTCATTTTACTTGGCTTTGGTGCTTTCATATCTTTTTTTCCATAATCTTCTATCATGTTGGGCCTCCATTGTGTTGCCTTTTCGCTTTTTTAGACTCCCAATGTTCGATTGCTTTTTTTATGCCTGATTCAGCTAATACTGAGCAATGCAATTTGATGGGAGGTAATTCTAAGACATCTGCTATGTCTTTATCTTTTATTAATTTTGCTTCATCTATAGTTCTGCCTTTTAGCATTTCTACAAACATTGTAGAAGAAGCGATTGCTGAACCACAACCATAAGTCTTAAATTTGACATCTAGTATTCTATCGTCATCATCTAACTTTAAGTCGAGTTTCATAACGTCACCGCAGGCTGGTGCTCCTACCATTCCTGTTGCAACCATTGGGTCTTTTGGGTCGAATCTACCCACAGAATGTTTTTGAGGATTATTTAAAACGTCCTCAAATCTTTGTACTACTTTACTTGAATACGCCATGTATTATCCCCATAGTATTGCGACTATAACACCTATAGTAGCCACTAAGGCTCCTCCTGCGAATCCAATCAAAATACTTTCTAGGCGACCGATACCAGCATCTAAATTTTCTAAGCGTTGAAAACAAGTTTTCCACCTTTCTTCACACATAGCTTCATGGCTCGACATTCTCTTGTCAAGCTCAGCAATGTTTTCCTTATTTTTATTTACGTCCTCGCTCATTAAGTTTCTAGATAGCTTTTGAATTAATATTCTATTATGTAATTATATCAAAAATCAGAGGTATTGTCAAGAGTTATTTTTGTATGGTATAAATTTTAACTGGCTCAGATTTACCTTTTACAGTCACCTCATCTAAAAAGGTGTAGTCATAACCATCAACTAAGCTATACTCTGATATAATTAAATCGGTGTCGTAGGTTTTACAAGAGCTTTCTAACCTTGCTGCCAGATTGACAGCATCGCCAAGAACACTATAATCAAAACGGCTGCTGGAGCCAAAATTTCCCACCACGCACGGGCCGCTGTTGATTCCAGCTCCTGTATTAATTTGTTCCAAGCCTTCCTGTCTGAGTTTTTCATTTAATTCTCCTAATGCGACTCTCATTTCTAGTACACATTCTGTGGCTTTTTTCTCTTGGTCTTCTACATCTAGAGGCGCGTTCCAAAAAGCCATTATACAATCGCCCATATACTTATCTATTGTTCCACCATGCTTTAAAATTATCTCAGTCTGGTTGTCTAAAAATCGATTTATAAGATGTGTAAGTCCTTGCGGATTCTTTTGGTATTTTTCAGAAATCGGTGTAAATCCTCGAATATCAGAAAATAAAAATGTTAGTCGTTTTGTCTCCCCACCCAATCTCAGTAATGATGGGTCTTTTTGTAATTTTTTAACTAAGTCTGGGCTGACATAGGTGCCAAATTGTTTTTTAATTTCCATTCTCATGAAATACTGCTGGATAAAATTCCTGAAAGTTATGATAGTCCAGAAAAGAAATCCGACAATTATAGTGCCAGAAACGTCTATCAAATAAGAAGATTGATATGCATACCAGCTACCATATACAAGTCCGCCCATGCTGGTTAAAAATATTGGGAGTGAAAAATAGACATTGGAAGCTGCTAGTAGTAGTATTACTATAAGGAGTAGTGCAGCTCCCAACTCTAATGCGTCTGCCCACGCGGGTTGAACAGGGCTTGTTCCGTTTATTAAATGGTGTAAAACATTTGCCTGTACCTCGTGTGGATAAATAGGGCCGCTAGCAGTAGGAACTGGGTTAACAACTCCCTCTGCTGTAACCCCTACGATTACAAAAGCGGCTCCTTCTATAGGCTCTCGGAGAAACTCCGCTGCAGACTGCCTATAAAACTTTATATTTGATGTTGTCCAAACTCTTGCATTTGAGTCTGTTTTTATTACTGGAAAATTAGGAATTCTTAGCCATTCTACTCCAGTTTCTTTTGTACTTATTTGATAACTTGGATCTCCTACTGCTACTCTAAGCATCTCTAGTGCAAAAGAAGGATAAATTTTACCCTGACTACCTACGACGAGAGGCACGCGCCTGACGATTCCGTCTATTTCTGCGCTTGAGTTTATTAATCCTACGCCCTCTGCGGCGTGTTGTTGTCGTAAAATTCCTGGATATGTTAATAGCCATTCAGATGGATCACCTCCTAGTTGTGCAGTACCTACATGAGGTCCTACTTGCGTTGCTTGGTTAGAAGCAGTATATGCCAAAACAGTAGGATGAATAGTAAGTAGTTCTCCAAAATATTCATCTTCTATTGCACCTCGAATATCAGGGTCTGGCATTAGTACTGTAATACCAGCAGTCCCTTCTGTTCGTGAAATTATTTGTCCGTATAAACTTCTAGGTAACGGATACCCTTTGTATGCTTTTACTATTTCTTCATCTATGTCTACAAGCAAAATCATTTGGTCCCACACAGTTTCTTGAGTTGACATAAGCCAATCAAATGTTTTAAGTTCGAGTATTTTTAAGGGTGTAGGATTCCAGACTAGAAGTGCCAGGAGTGCGAGCCCGATTAAAGGGTTATAAAGTTTCTTCATGTTTTAAAATATATTCCTTCATATCTGTAAGCCAATCTTTTAGTCTCATGGCTTGTTTATGGTGAAAGTGTTTTTGTTCTGGCTCTTTAACGGCCATTTCCATATGAAAATCGTAACAATGCAAAGCCACAGCTATAGCGTCCTGATAAGGCATACGCACCAAGCTTGTGAATGTTCTTTTTGCTTTTTTCATATGTATTCATAAATTATTCTTGTGTTATAGTTATTGTCTTTGTACAGTTTGATGTACAGTTGAAAGTTGCAGAATATGATTGATTGTTCGCTCCTGATTGAGTAACATTTACATCATAGTTGCTAGTATAAAATTTTATATTTGCAGCGTGGGCTCCTGCTCCAGACTGCGTTAGGTCAAGCTCGTTGTTGTCTCCATTGTAAAAGAATATGTCTGCATCTTTGTTGCCTGAACCTGATTGAATTAAAGTTACTTGGTTGTAGTGTCCACCACCATTATTATAAAGATACGCGTTGTGTAAACCTGTACCGGATTGAGTAACACTTTTGTTCCCGTTATCCCCAAAGTCTAGTATTTTTACGTATTTATCATTGCCTGTTTGTACTATAGAAAATGTATTGTCATCACCGCTACCAAGTTGCTCAGCGTGATTATCATCTCCTGTTTGAGTAATCGTAGAAGTATTGTCATCTTCATCTTGGTCTAACCAAACAAAGTTATCATCTCCGTCTACACTAATAGTATAAGTGTTATCCATATTATTTGACCATACAGTATAAAGTCTAGTAGTATTACTATTGCCTATTACTGTGGAGCTTAATGTTGCGCTTCCGCAAGTATGTGAAGTATAAGTAGTTCCTGGAAATGAACCACTAGAGTTTGCGCCACATAGTATATGAGTGGAATTACCATTACCAACTTGCTTAGCTGTAATACTAATATCTGTTCCTTTAGTAGTTATTGTAAGACTATTATCTCCTGCAAAACTAAGGGGACTGATTAATAATAATAACGTTATCACCCGCACCATTTATTTCTACCTCCATTATTACTCCTGCATTATTTATATATAAATAAGTGCCTGTATTTATATCTATTCCAATATCATAATTATTTACACCAGCATGAACAAAGTATATAAGTCCATCTTCAACGAATGTGTAAGTTTGGTATACTGGGTCATATCCTGCTATAATACCTTCTAACTCTACATTATTGATTGTTGCTACTTGTGTGTTTTTAGATTTTTTACTAGCTGTTTCTACTAGTGCTAATAAATCTACTAGTAAATCTATACCTAATAAATCTATGTCTAATCTTGTGATTTCTTTGTTTTCTTCGTTACACTCTTCTACTAATGCATCGCAGTCTAAATCTGGTGCATCTTCAAAAAAATCTTTATCTAATTCTGCAGTAGGTGAATTACCTGATTGTTGTTCTTCTACTGCTTGTTCCACTTCTTGTGGTCTGCTGACTATCAACATATTGTCGATTAGTCCGAGTGTCATATTTGCTAGGGTTACAGGCCTTGTAGGCGGAGTCTCCCATGTTGATACCATTGTAGCTTGAAAAGGCTCATTTAGTACCTCTACCCCAGATGCTGTGGTAACAGTTATCTCCCCCGAAGAAGAACCATCTTTATTTGGTAGTAATATAACAAGGCTTCTGCCAAGTTCGTCTACAGTAGTCGTGAAATCTGTACCACGAATTCCTATTGTAGCTGTTGGAGTAGTAATACGAATATTTTCCTTATTAACCATTCCAAGTTTGCCCGTAATAAAACGAGCTGTTCCTGATGCCATATTAAAAGCCATCTGACTTTTACTTGGGTCAGGGTCAAAAATGAATTTATCGATAACAACTTTTGAATGTTCTGTAAGTCTAAGAACGGAATCATCTACAAACTGTATGGCGAGTCTTCCGTTACCAGTTCTAACATCATCAAATGAGTAGATATCTGAGTCTAGTTCTGCTGAAAAAGTTTCACTAGAGTTTTCTCTAGTAATTTCTCCATTTCCCCGTAACTCAGATATCCCTCCAATTTCGGACGCGCTGATTGTTCCTACAAAAAGTATTAACAGCCAGAAGCGCATTGATCGACGTCTATCGTTCCATTGCTGGTTGTGGATATTAAGTTCACAACATTTGTAGAAGCAGTATCAGTTTGGTCAATAGTTATAGTATTTGAGCCACCTGTTATTGAGGCTGTTATACTGTGGTCAGCTGAACCAGTCTGTGTAGTGGTAATATCATTACTATTTCCACTAATAGTCCAGTTATTAATACAGCCGACTACTTCACAAGTACCTGTGTACTCATTAGAAGTACCAGTAATTGAAAAATCCTGATTACCTCCAGTAGCTGTTGCTGCAGCACCTTGTGTCCAAGTAAATATATTACTGTCACCGGTTGCGGTGTAATCAAAATCTGAGTTTTGAGCGTCACCTGTTCCACCAACAGTAAAAGTACCTGTATTACTATCTCCCGTTACTAACCAATCCCAACTCGATGAGTTACCTTGTAGTATACTAGCTAGAAAGGAGTTAGTATCTCCAATCTGGTCAATATCTACAGTCATGGAAGTACCTGATAAGGTTACTCTGCTTGATGAAGTACCTACTGTATTAGTAGCACCTATTTGATCAATAGTTAGAGTAAGACCTGTACCAGTCTGAGTGATATAAATATCATTGTTTCCTGCAAATGCTCCAAAAGATAGACATATCGCGAATAGTCCTAGTATCTTTTTCATTTTTCTTCCTCTTGCAGTTTGGAATAGTCAAAATCCCAAACTTCTTTTTCGAGGCCTTGAACAACTAATCCGTAAACTGCTGCTTCAATAGCTGCACGAACGGCATATCCAACTGCCTCGTTTTCTGAATATCCACTTTCTATTTCGACAAGTTCAGTTCCCATTTCAATAAATCGGAATACATCACCTCCCCCTCCAGTAGATAAAACAGTTTTTGTAGCTGTAACATTTAAGAGTACTTCGCCAGTTTGCACTAGCACAGCTCTAAGGACGACAGTTACTTTATCCTCGCGGTATTGGTTCTTCATACCTATTCCTAGATATCGAGCTCCGTTACCGCCTGTTTTTAAATTAGTATCGTATGAAACTATACCACCTTCAATAAGCATTCCTGCATATAGTAGTGGTTTTAATATAGTTTTTCCGTCAGCATTCTTATTATAACTTTCAAAAGTACTTCTAACAAGTTGCCTTTCTTTTGTTAAGTGGTCTAAGCCACTTCTTTCAACTACCACAAACCAGTTACCTTTTCCAGCATCGCGAAGTGCTTCTACTAGTATGTGTTCTGCTCCTTGAGTTACGGCCGTACTAAAGCTCGCGATATTATCGCTTGACTTTCGTTGGCCTGTTAAATCAGGAAAGGAGTAAACTGCTACTACAGTTTTTTGATTAGGTAATGGTAATTCCAGTAGTTGTTTTGTTGTGCTAGGCTCTAATACAGGGCCTTTTACACATAGTAATCCGTCTACGCAGTCTCCATGGTAATCTTTCATACCTATACTTGCGCAACCTTGTAATACTAGTAGGATTACTAAATATTTAGCCACAATCTACAACACAGCCGCCGAAACTTCCAACTGGTATAGTTATTGTGGTTCTTGAAATTTCTACTCCATCTGCCATTTCTATAATGGTAAGAGTGATTGTTATGCCGTTATTTAACCATTGAATAATATTGCCCTCTAGTTCTATTTCTCCGTAAATTGGATTATCCTCTGAAGCGGGGTTGTCATAGTTAAATAAAGATTCTGAAATGTCTTTAGCAAGTGTTGAATAAATTCTTGATTCTAAGTTTCTAAGAAATTTTGCTAAAGTAGTATTTTCTGCTTCTCTTTGAGCGTCTTCTAATGCTTCTTGTGCATCTGCTCTAATTTTTTCTTTACGAGTTCT
>Ga0209232_1001065_pt1 | contig 15486 bp, 26 predicted proteins | sample ETNvirenome_2_60_FD_184066 | JGI IMG/M metagenome (GOLD analysis project Ga0209232, IMG submission 184066) | Marine viral communities from the Pacific Ocean - ETNP_2_60 (SPAdes) (version 2) | ecosystem: Environmental > Aquatic > Marine > Oceanic | place: Pacific Ocean | collected 2013-06-22
TCTACCTTTAAGCCCCATACCTTTTTCTTTCTTCTCTCGCGTTGACCATCTTTGTTCTCCACTCCTCAAATCCAACTTCTAATGATTTGAGTTCCACCTTCAAAGAAGATATCTCTCCTTTTGCAGTGCCAATCAAAAGTCGTTTTTTGAAAAGCTCATCAGAGGATTCTGCTTGAGTTTCTTGAGCAGAAGATGTTTTAGCTCCAGCGGCAAACGCTTTTATCTTTAACTCGGCAAGAAGTTTTTTAACCGAGGCATCTGCTTTAGCCAGACCTTCCTCTGCTTTTTTTATTTTTGGGGCCATATTTCGTATTCGATGCTCCCAAGATTCTTTTATCTCATCATTCATATAGTCCATTTCCTTGGTGCTTCATAGAGCCTGTAACAATCACCACAAAAGAATGTTTTGCCATTGTGGTATGGGGCTGTTTTGCCGCAAATCTCTCCATCTAGATTTGTAGCTCTACACTTCTCAGTCTGCATGGAAGTCCCACGTTGTTTTTCACTCATCAGCTTTGTTGCTAAGAGCCTCATCCGCCCTTGAAGAAAGAATCTCACTAATCTCATACTCAAAAGCCTCTATCTTTGTCATTAAACTATCTTTCTGCATGTCGGTTAGAAGCTCTTTATCAATAATTCCACGAACCCTATCCAGTATTTCTGCATACCCATCATAAGTTTTAATCGCCATCGACATCTTTGTTTTCCTTGTTGAACTTTTTATACATAGAGTCAAAGATTTTCCTACCTTCTTTGTCTGAATAAATCCTCAAGCCGAAAGATGAACGCTCATCGTCATTCATAAACTTCCAGTTATCATAGTTATCCTGATAACTTCTTGAGTTGTTGTATTCAAAACTTTTCATAACCATCTTCACCTCACATTGTCTGGGGGGCGCAAAATATGTACTAGTAAATAATATTTATAACCCCCTGTTCGCCAGGCTCTCTAGAACGGGATATCGTCGTCGTCAAAATCATCTGGCTCAGACACAGGCTCTGGCTTTCGCTCTGGTTGCTGGCGTTGCTGTTGCTCTTGAGGGACATCTAAACGTGCATACTTGTACTCGTTTCCATTCTTGCTGGTTCTGTCCCACAGAGCGACCCTCATCTCAACCCCATCAGAGTTACCTGATTTCAACTTGGTCACAAGCTCTTTGAGTATCTCTTTTGAAAGCATCACTTTGCCTGTCCAATCAGGCTGATTAGATGCTTGTTTGTAGTTATTGGTGTATATCGCACCATCCGACTGCAATCGTTCTTCCATTATTTTTTCTCCGTTGTTTCTATCGACTCAGCAACCGCTTTAAATTGAGCGTCTAGCTCCCCTTTTTGTTTTGCATGTTTGGACTTCAAGCGACCAATGTGTTCTTTGTTCAGCTTGTAGAACCCTGTAAGAGATTCTTTGCTGTCGTACCGAACCATCATCTTTGCCATCAACTCAACATAATGCTCTGGAAAATCAGAACTGAGCTTCGTAATAGATTGTTGATTCTTGAGATCAGTCCAGTATCCATTCAATGAGTCCTCAGTTTCATGCATATCAAGCAATCCTGTCATCATCTCGACAAATTGGCTTGCCCATGCTTCGTCTGGCTTTTCAGCTTCAGGCTCCTCTTTTGGCTCTGGCTTTTCTTCCTTCGCCTTTTTCTTAGGAGTCTTTTTATCCTCTGGTTGAACATCGTTCTTTTCGTCAGGCAAGCCCTCTTCGACATCAACTTCCAAGTCTTCTGGCTCAAGCGTTGCGTAAACGCCCATGCCTAATCCAAACATGGCTATATTCTTGACCAAACATCTCATTCGATTATCACTTACTTGCTTTGAAGTAGGATTTACCACAGGGTTATTCTTATAATCCATAACTGGTAAAGGCATACTCCTAATCAGCTTTCCAATCTTTACAGATGTAACCACTTCAGCCGTTCCATCAGGTAGCTGACGATAAGGCAAACCATCCCAATCATGAAATACATACTCGGCATGTGGATAATGCTTCATCAGAATTACCCAAGCCCTGCTCCAAGAAAGATAAGTCAATTTACCTTTCTCTTGTGTGTACTCTGACACATCTTCTTTTGCTAACGTCTTCCAGACATCAGCATAACTCAACTCTTCAACACTCATTGTTTCTCCTCAACTTTGTATTGATTGCAAAATTCAGCCACAGAACAATAACTTTCACATCGAGTAGATTTTCCTTCAAGAAACTCTATGCTCAACTTGTCCTTGTCTTTGTGACTCCCCAAATACTCTTCAGCTTCATCCTGAGAAGAAAGCACTCGCAATGCGCTCTTTCTCCCCTCTTTGACAACCCTAAAAGTATCTTCTTTCTTCCACCGATCAGCATCGGAACACTCAGGCAATGTGCCACTGATGAGATACTCCGCTTCTGCTTCTTGGTGCAATGAAACTCTTTCTTTGATGAAATCTAGTTGTTCTTGCTCAGACCACATCGGTATGTTGATAACCGAAACAGGCGCAATCGGATAATCACCACCGCTCCGCTCGTATTGAAACTTTGACCAATCCCTGCTGATGGCAACGATATTTAACTGGTCAATATTTAAATCTGTGTTTTGTTTGGCTAGCCATGCGTAGCAGTTCAACTGCTGAACCCACTCAGGTTTTTCGTCTTTTAAAGCGTTCATCACAGTCCACGCGCTAGTGACCTTGTAATCCTTCAAAGTGTTTTCTTTGATGGAAATGCTGTCGGTCTGCCCAGAGATAGTCCACCCACTAACGTCAGCATACATCCTCTCTTCTGTAAGAGTGTCCTCGTTGCCCTCGTTGGCCCGCTCTAAGATGGTGTGTACACTTTGACCAAGAAGTATCCAAATGCGCTCTGAGATGTCTGTGGTGAGCTTGTCAGCGTACTCTTCAGACAGGATTGATATCTGAGGGGGCTGAAGCAATCCAGTGATAGACTTAACTGAGTCACCTTTGGAGTAGCTATCGTTTTCCACAGCACGAATGATCTCAACAGGTATGTTGTGTTTGTTCGTGTATTTCAACTTGTCCTCCATACTCGCCAATAAACAGGTTCTGTCTTTTCTGTATACATTGCCCTTATGATAAATTTTCCTGTAATCTCTTCACGCTTAAACATGTTCCACGCTCTTGCCCTAAAGCGCATAGCGACTTTATAATCACTAAATCCAACGCTGTCGCCAACATACATGTTCAAGATAGTCTCTCTGATGTAGTCGTTTTTTCTTCTCGCGCCTCGACCCTTGTTTTCAATATTGGGTATAGGAACATCGGTATCTATGCTTAAAGTCTCCATATGCCAACTCCATCGTCCATCTGTCGCACTGTGAATTTTTTGTGTGGATTTTTGTGCCTGTACCGCAACACAAAGTTTCTTATTATTTTTGTTTCTTTTTCTATCTTTTGCTTGGGCAATCCGATGTGTATGTGATCGCCTGTTTTCATAGAATCCAAAGGAATGTCGTATTTTTTCGGCCTCCCGCTGTTCAAAGGTAATGGGACACCTTCGCTAATCTCAAAGCCCATTTTAGCTCCTATCAATATCGTGTCTTGATGAAGTTTATATGATGTCTTGCTTGTGTGCAAGAGATGATTTATCATCCGATAGATGGAAGCGAGATTAAAATTATTAGATGGGGCGATTATTAAGCAAGCGATCCGAGATGTTGCTTCTAAGAATCCAGAATTATCCAATAAGGCAATTCTTTATTTCCACTCTAAAGACTTTGTTGAGCTTTGCCAGAGACACCATATTGATTCAAATCAGGTGTCCAAAAGCATCAAAGAGTTATCAAAATATCCACTGATTTCAAAGAAGAAAATTGCCAATGAGATAGCGAGGTTGGTAGATGGGCATTTTGGAGAATGGTCTTAGTAGGTATGTACTAGGTGGTATGTACTTACTAAGTTTTTAAAACAATAAGTATCTACTCAGTAGTAAGTATATACATAGGTTGGAGGAAAAATGGTCGAGAGTCAACTGGAAGATATAGAATTTGCAATCACAAGACAGGTAAAACAAAACGGTCAACAAAAAATACAGTGTCCGAGTTGTCACCACACGCGAACAAAAAACAAAAGAGATAAGCCGCTATCAGTTAACGCTGATGCTGAGAAAATTGTTTATCACTGCCACCATTGTCAGCTACAAGGCATAATTAATTTGAGAGGGAACGTCATCGAAATGCCAAAAACCAAGAAGCCAGAACCAAAAAAGAAGGAGATTACTATCTCGTCAGAAGTTAACCAGCAAGCATATGATTGGTTGAGAGATAGGCGCATCTCTTCAGAGACAGCAGAAAGCCTGGGAGCCGTCTTGGTGAAAAAAAATAATAAACCAGTCATAGGTTTTACTTACCTTTGCGAGGATTCGGGTGAAGTTGATGCTGTGAAATGGCGTTCTGCAAACGGTTCAAAGGATTTTTGGTGGGAGAATACAGCCAACAAGTTGTGGGGTAGACAGGTTTACGATGATGACTTGGAAACGATCCAAGACACTATTGTCATCACGGAAGGCGAGATGGATTGTTTGGCCATCAAAGAAGCATTCAGCGGCCATGCCAACATATATGTTTACTCAGTTCCTAATGGCGCACCAAACAAGATTACTGATTCCAAGATTGATCCAAGTGAAGACGGTAGATTTAAATACGTCTGGGAAGAGAGAGAAAAGTTTGAGAAGGCCAAGCGAATTATCTTGGCTACTGATTCAGATACTGCGGGTGATGTGTTAGCAGACGAACTCAGCAGAAGACTGAACAAAGCGAAGTGCTTTAGGGTTGATTACAAAGGGCATAAAGACGCGAATGATTTGCTGATCGCGCTTGGTGTAGAGGCGGTCAGAGATCAGGTGATAAATGCAGAACCTATTCCTTTGCATGGTCTTAACAACATTGAGCATTATGCGGATGAGTTTCAATCTCTATACGAGCAGGGCAAACCAAAAGGGGTTTCAACTGGAATACAATCGGTTGATGAGCTTTTTACCTTGCAAACTGGGTACTTAAATGTTGTTACAGGTTATCCGGGTGATGGTAAATCAGCTTTCCTTGACCAGTTAATCGTGAATGTTGGTAAAACCTACGGCTGGAAAACGTGCTACTGTTCTTTTGAAAAACCACCGTCACTCCATGCAGTTCAGCTAGCTCAAATACTTACTGGTAAACCGTTCTTTGAGGGGCAAAACCCAAGGATGAGCCAAGAGGAAAAGGATTACGCGAAAGATTGGATTAACGAACACATCCTGTTTCAGGATTACATGGATGGTGGGATGCCAACAATAGAAGCAATCCTCGAAAAGGGAGCAAGTGCCGTGATGAGATACGGTATCAGAATCCTAGTGATTGATCCTTTCAACTTTATACACAGCGACTACAAAGGTTTAGAGTCAGACATGGTTTCAGATATGCTGACCAAGGTTCAACTGTTCTGCAAGCAACACGACATTCTGTGCTTCTTTGTCGCCCATCCAACCAAGCCAGCGGAAAGAGGAAAGAAAACAGTCGTCACTGGAGTAGACATTGCAAAATCTATGGCTTGGTTCTCTAAGGCTGATCTAGGATTGACTGTTTTTCGTGGAGACAGTAACGTGGAAGTGCATTGCTGGAAGGCCCGATGGGGTTGGCAAGCGAAAGTAGGTAATACGTCACTCACATTTAATCCCTTGAATGGACGGTATGAAGAAGCAGAAGAAATCGAAGATGACTTTGATTGGGAAATCTGAAGAAGTTCATGTCAACGATGTCGGGAATCCCTACCTGCATTCTCGACATGAGGTTGGCATATCCAAATTTGATAAAGGCAAAAGCGGCAGAGCCATTGTCTACGATCAACACATTATTGATACGCTTTTTAAAAACAATCTTCTAACCCCAAAGCAACATCAGGTCTGCGACAAATACCTTAGTGTAATAGTTCAATCAATCCACATGTCCAATCCGCAGATGGCGGAAAGAATATCAACTGGTAAATATTATATTTCAGCAACTCCACGCAGCGGGCTGCTCATCAAAGTGCAAAGACATTTAAAAAAAGCTGTCGGACAAAAAAACGAAAATAGGTTTTGGGTTTTGATGTGTGATACGCCCAAGTCCATCAGCGAAAAGGACGTTACAATAATTCAGGTTTGCGCTGACGCACTAAGAAACTTCTACTATGTTAGCGATGACCATCCTGTTTCATCGTTTCAGCAAGCCCTTCAAGCCCAGACTTGATAACGGCTGGTTCTGGTTCGTTTTGCTCTACAACTTCGTCAGGCTCTACCCCAAGTCGTTCAGCTTCCTTATGAATTAGATAAATGATCTGACTATTTCTTGACCTTGGCGGCATCTCAGACTTCCTTATCTTTTCAAGCAAATCATTAGTCTCAGCAGAGCATCTAATGAATATGGTTTTCTCTTCCATCCTCATATTCTCCATAAATTATTTCAGGACTATCTAAAACTTCAGCTATGGCTACGCTCTCCCTGCCTGTTTGCCAATACCTGTTTGACTGAAGGCTCTCAATGGCGTGAGCCATATAATCATCGTTTGCTTTTAGCAGTGGCGACTCAAGTAAAGTGATAGCAAAGATGGTAGCGTCCTCTTCGTTTTCGTAAAGCCACACATAATGCTTCCACTCACCCATAATGTTGTACGACTTAGGGTTTTCTGGTTCTGGATTAACTATCTCGAACGTGTGCCTAATCACTGCAAACATAAACCAACCCCAAAAAATTAGAATTTAGTTTATAACATAACGCTAGCAATGTGAATGCGCTAGCCACCTCCACACATAACAACGGTTGCGAATAACACTGCTATAGGTTTTTTCTTTCAACGCAAATACTACTGGAATGAATAACGAGTTCCTGGCGATTCCCAGCGATAAATAATATTTACTGGTCACAGATAAACAAAGGCTTGCAGACTATCTATCTAGAATCTGGGCTGAACCAATCACAACAAAAGTTGTAGCTGTACACAACATAACAACAGGTTCCTAAAACACAGCAGTTGGTTTTATTTCAGTAAAATAAAATATTTACTGGTGTCAGGTATGTTCATGCTTGCAGACCATCTAACCAGATGTCTTTTTCATACGGCTGGGGTCATGGATTACTAACATCTCGTCTAAGGCTTTCAGAAATAACATAAAAATGTGTAAAAAAAACACAAATTCATGTTTTTTTACGGGGTCTAAAAATATTTACTAGTCATACATATGAACTGGGTTTCCAGCGAAGCCAAAGAGGATAACCTATACGACTATCATCTCATCGATAATTTATTAAAAAAATCATAATGGGGTGGTTAACAATCTTGGGCTGTTGCCATTATATAAGTAATGATGCAATTGGAGATGCTTATAGATAAAAATTAATAAACATTTTTGACTCCAAGGAAAGGGTGACTATCAATTAGACTCCAGATGGTTGCCCTTTTTTGAGCAAAAAAAAGAGGCGGTACCCATAGGTGTAGATACCGCCTCCTGTGTGTGCCTCAACTGCCGATGAGGACTTCTCTTGATCTACTTTTACCAGATAGATCGCGGAGGATTTACGATGATCATTGGCCGTGACCACAAACAGAATATACCACTATTTTTCAGGCAGTATCAACAATTAAACCACAATATCTTGTATTTTTTTAGGCATCAAACCACAACATATTGTGTTTTTACGAGAAGCCAGTAAATAATATTTATATTTATTAAACGAGCAGGAATGGTGTTTGCTTCTAAAGCTTTACAACCAACCGCTGTATTTCTTCTCCCGAAAAACAATGCTCTGAGAGCCAGTAAAAACAATAGCCTAGTAAATAATAACTCGCAGCAGCGATTTTCCAGGGAATTTTTAAACGACTATCTCTCCAGACTATCTCTCTAGAAACCTGTCTGTGTTTGTTAGATTGACTTTTTTCAGGCCAAAAAAAAGGACGGCAACCACCAAAAGCAGTTACCGTCCTAATTTTTTTAGTCATATTGCAAAGCGATTACATAATCACTTGCTTCCATTTCAGTTAAGCACTCAGCATGAACACGGAATGCCCCATCTTTAAACTCCCTCTCTCGTCTTGGATCGCCTTCGATATAAATATCATTAGGCGTGATGTCCTCATCCAAATCAATCGGCTCCCCGCAACGATCACAATCAAGCGACATGCAATCGGCACAGAGCCAGCCCTTGTGAATTTGATCCTCCGCTGGGACTCGATTCACAAACTTGCCAGAGCCAAATGAGGTGTCCTCAAAACAAGATATGCACTGTTGACCAATGTTAAGAGTCATCATCGACCTCCAATCAATGTTGAAACTGCTTCTGGCCCTGCACTTATAGCCCTTCTCAGATAGTCATCTTGGTCATTGAAATGAGAATGCAATCTCTCAAGTTTGACCAACAAATTTAAATCATAATCTGACTCATCAGCTAGGCGTTCAGATAGCTCTATTATTATGTTTCGGAATGCTTGGTTGTAAGCAAATCGCCTTTTGGCTTTTGTTTTAACGCTCACGTTCTTATTAAAAACCTCACCTATCAAACAGCTATCAATCGCTTTTACATCTTTTTGTTTACCCATTGAAATCGCTCCTTACTTCAGACTCTGAAACATCAAAAGAGATTTCATCTTTGTCACTGTTGTACCTGAATTTCAAATACCGCAATTCGGTTTTTGGTCTATTCGGATACAACGTGTCTAGCCCGCTCTGTTTTATTTCTATTAGCTGGTTAAATATTTTTACCAACTCGCAGTCATAATCAGAAACCGACTTTCTTTCATTTCTATCAATGTGCCTATAGATGTTATTGCAAACATCTATGATTTTCTCAATAGAATTTCCCAATAGTTCTTCGCTCATAAATCCTCCAAATTTAAAAAGCATTCATTTAACTGATTTCGGCTCTTTTGAACCTCATCAGGCAAAAACACACATTTTTGCTATCAGTTTTGAAAAAACGACCTTCTGTAATGCGTTCTAAGACGTTTTCAGAGGGTACCCCTTATGATGGGTACCCCCCAAAAACGCTTTTCTTAGAGCGTATCGACCTCGACATAAATGAGTTCACCGAATGGCAAGCCCTCCGAATACAGACTTCTTTCAGTGACACACCAGAAAACTGGCACATCAGGCTCGACCTCTTCTGAGACACGCGCGAAGCCATCCGTAAAGTAAACAAATGCTTGCACGTTCTCAGAGTCATCCGTGTAGTCATTGAAGAGATTGAAGGGAGGGTCAAAGCGAGTACCACCTCCACCCCTAACCTCCAGTTTCAACTCATCACCTGAGTCTAGTTCGTAAGTGTCCCACCATTCTCCGTCCATATTTTTTCGGACAACAGTATCGCAATAGCAAACTCTGACTTTCTCCAAGCCACAATCAATAGCCATTGCTTCTAGCTCAGAAGCGAAAGTGTTTAGCTCTTGTTGAGTAACCGACCCAGAGGTATCAACTGCTACAACAAGTTCTCCACCTTCAGGAGATTTTGTTTTGCTTGGCAGATTGATGCCTCTCCAAGAATGCCTCTTGTTGAGTCGGCACCACGAATAGTCATCATTGACTGTAGACTGTAAGTATTCACTTAGCTGATCTTTCCAATCGACTTTGACTTCTTTCATTGCATCAACTCTTGAAGCGAAAGAAGACGTTCCATCATTCGACATTGCTTTTTCTAGCTTGTCAGAAAGCGAAACACTTCTTTGAATCTCGGTCTTCAGTTCTTCGAGTTCAGAGTCTGACAATGGTTTGCCTTCATCAGTCTGAGCATCCCAAACTTCTCCAAGAGGCATAGGGATTGTGTCTAAATCTATACTGCCAACTTTCTCTCCCGTGGATTGCTCCCCAGAAGAATATTTACCAGTATTAGATTTATCTCCACCCTCGCTTTCAGATTGTTGAGAGTCATCCTGACCAGAACCACTACTTTCGCTTTCGCTTTCGTTTTCGTTAGCTTCGTTAACAGAATCGATAGCGTTTTGCAGTGAGTCTTCATTGTTCATCAACTCTCGGTAAATGGCCTCGGCACTCATACCCCTGTACTGCTCGTCCCATAGGCCACCTTCAGGCAAGTCGAATCCCATTTCATATACCATGAATCCATTGATCGCATAATCTGTCGCATAGTTCCAAACTTTGAAATGCCTATTGCCTCTTCGCAATGGATGCTCCCAGACAACGTGCAATCCTTCGTGAACCATAACTCCCATGACTTGAATTTCCGTCACGGCCAGAACGAATTCCGAATTGTAAAAAATTCGTTTTCCGTCCGTAGCCATAGTCGGACATTCTTCAGGGGATAGCTCAACAAACTTATGCCTCAAAAGCATTGAAGCCATGCCAACCTGACCTTTCATTAATTTAGATCGACACTTAACAAGTTTCCGCAAGGGATCATTTTCAATCAACATCTTTCGTACCTCCGAATGCTTTATCAAGAAATCCACCCTTTAGTCCACCAATCGCATCATCAAGATTCTGCGAAACTTCTTTTCGCTTTTTGTCTCCGCTTTCAGAGCTATCTCTTAGAGAGGTAGCATCGTCGAACAAAGTAAAAACCTTGACTAGTTTTTGGTGTGCCTTATGGATTTCAGGCATGTTTCCAAGCACATCAGAATTAATAGCTGGTAACATTTCTACCGCATTGCGGAGATTATCAATGCTAGATTGATTGAAGAAGCTATCCTTTTTCTTCTTGGGATTGTACTCGCTAAGTTTTGTTGACAAGTGTTCGGCACTCTCAACAAGCGCACTAACGGTAACTACCATAGCTTCCTTGATATTGTTGTTTGCTCGATTGAGCGCATCCGCTTCAATTCGCTTTTGCATACGCTCAGAAGCAGTTATCCGAATATCAGTAGTGAACTCTGGTATGAGTGCAGTTTCCATATGAAATTTAAACTTCTTTCTGATCTCTTCGACAGATGGATAATTATCTGCGTCAAAAGCATCACCTAAATTTCTCTTAGCACCTTCTTTCATTGAATCGTAGTTTTTGCAAAAACCATCCACCTCCTTGTCCCATTCAATTTTAGAAGAATTAAATTTATCTTCTAACGTGTCCAGAATAGTGTTAGGGCATAGTCTCCAACCCTTTATCTTGTGACCATCTTCATCAATGTCTGATGCGTCCGACCACGGTAAAGTTTTTGGATTGAACCAATGATTCCTGAAAGAATTAGAAATACTACGAAAGTATTTGTTTATGTCGTGTCCGTAAATATGTTTTGAAGCCGGTACCAATTTCGCATCAACTACGTTATTAGCTTCTGCTAATTGCCTCGACAAATCGTTATCCTTTTTAATCCCAGACGGATGCTTGAAAGTCAAACGAACCAAAACACATTGTTGGGACAATGTACTACGACGTTCTTTATCCATGTTAAATCCTCCAATTTTTGATAGATAAATTGTTTCTGATTTCATGCTTTCGCAATCATCAGTTCGGATACACATCCGAATATCAGAAAGCACTAGGCTAGAGGGGATATATACCAGTAAATAATATATACCCCTCATGCTAGCAGGTTAGATTGTCAGGTCTTGGTTATCGACCTTGAACTTCGCGTAAGCAGAAGTTTCTTTCAACTCTGGCTTTGCACTGACAAGAGAGCGAACAAAAAAGATTGCATACTCAGGTGTTTGGAATCGTGAAACGTAATCCAAAGCATTCTCAAAGTATTCGACCAATTTCAAATCGCTTGCCTCTCGAATCACTGTGACCAGTGCCACGATTGTCGCGTACAGAATCCCGACAGAATCAGGAACCTCTACATCTTCGCCTCGAACAATCGCTTCCAAATCTGGAACCTGATCGCTCAAAGAAACGAAAGTGCAAAATTCAATCGCGGCAGTTTCCCCAACATCACATTTCGCAATGTCTTGCCACAGTGAAATATCAGGATTGGTTTTCAGCGTATCGCTTAACCTTGTCCATGCACGTGGACTCGCTTGTGGTGTTGTCACCTTAGGATCAAAGACGTTTAGCATATGAGGCTCTCTAGAAATGAATCCAGTTATTTGCATATGCACATCGTTTTCGGATGCCCATGCCAGCCAATCGTTAGTGTCATGCTCAAAGTCAATAACACTTGTTCGACCAACAACGTGAGAAGGGAGTTTGTTTGACCCTGCTCTATCGCTAGCACGATTGCCAGCGCAGACAATGTGCCAGCCCTCAGGAGAGCTGTACTCGCCTAGTCGGTTCTCGTAAACCAACTGACCAACAATCGCTTGGACAGAACCATGCGCTTGAGCGTATTCATCAAAGAAGAGCAATCCCCTTCCACCTATCGGTAGATTACCTAGAAATGCCCTGCCTTGTACGCATGTCTCATCCACATCTTTGATGTATGGCAATCCACCCAAATCGACAGACTCGTAAAGTGATAGTCGGAAGTCGATAAACCCAAACTGATTATCACTTGGGTTAATCTCATCGACTACTACCTCGGCTCCGTCTGCCAATCTGTTAGCCAGTTCTCTAACAACAGCAGATTTTCCAACACCTGTACCGCCCAGAAGAAAAGGCGAGTTACCCCCTCTCAGGACATATTGCATTAATTCTAATGCCTTACTTGGCTTCATAAATCCTCCAATCTATTCAACAAAGTTAAATCAGCTATCTGGTAGATAGCACCTATATAAACATCAGTTTATTTCGCTTGAATCTCACAAGCTCATCAGTAGGTTTGTTCGAGGACTATCTCTCTAGAATCCTCCCCCCCATGCCAAAAAAAACACAAAAAAAAATGATAAAAAAAATGGGGCCGAAGCCCCATTCTCATATCACCTCCTTAATTCCAGTTTCGCTCGTTTTCGCGTCCCGCGATTTGCAGTTCGTTTCAAATGCTTTGCGGTGCGACCCCATGAACCGGCAATTCGCCGACCCAGTTTTTTATCACTCATTATATTTAATCACCTCATAATGCTTCGCGGTACTTCCGCATGTTAGGCACTCATACGCTAAAGGCGGCTGTCCGCATCGTGAGCATATTGACCTGACATTTTGTTTAGCCTCTTCTTTCGACCAATCTGGCTTTTCTTTTTTATCGCTCATTTACCTTATCGACCTCCCATTCGTCTTCATCGAAATAAATATCAACTTGATAATCCGTGTCGCAAGTAATTGTGCTGGTTGCGTCTATAGCATCATCTTTCACCTCATCTAAACGATGCTCATTAACGTAATCCTCAAAATAATCTTCAACAGAATCATCTCGATCTAGATCGTACAATTCTCGAATTTCTTTTTTAGTTACATCAATTTCGACAATGCTTTTCAATTTAACAGTTCTAACCATTACTACTTGTAATTTCATTTGTCACCGACCTCATACCATTCGCTAGAATTGATTGGGAAATCACCTCGCGCTGTCGTGCAACGTGGCTGGTATTTTCGAGTATAGAAATGTGCGCTGGTTATCCCATTCAATCTTTCCATAGTCGTGCGAGTCGGCCAGCCAGATAACGTGGCATAAACTTTCCCATCTATAACTTCGATTATCTTATTGCCATGAAGCCAAACTGAATTTCCGTCTGTGTATGTATTACTGACAGTTTTCGGTTTGCCTTGTAACCAAGATTCTCGAATTTCTTGTGTCACTTTTCTCATTAAATCCTCCAATTTAAATTTGAGTTTCTTGATGCCCAGGACAACGCTAGAAAATATTATTTACTAGCCCCAGGAATCTCATCAGTGTGTTAATTCACAGACTCTGGAGCGACCTAGATCGCCCCATTCAAAGTTAGAAAAACATCGTAAAGTCGTTAGTCTTTTTGAGTTTTCCATCTACTCCGATATAGACCGGGATATGATGCCCGGTTTCAATCTCTTTTTTGCTTCTGGCTACAACATACTCAGAACCATTTTCTGCTTTGAAGTCGCCTAGCTTTTTTACCCTTCTCCATAACTGGTAGGGACTTTGGTTTTTTGTAATCCAAATCATTCTAATGGCCTCTCGTAATCGCTTCCCAAATGTTCCCGAATTCTTAGGATGATATCCCCTGAATTCACATTTCTATCGAATTGGAATTTATCGGACTCGACATAGTTTAGGAGAGACATAATGCAATCCAATCTTTGCCGGGCTATTTCTTCCCAATAGTCGCGCTGTTCGTGCAATTTCATATTTTCGCCTCACTTAGAATCGGATAGTTGATTTCATGATTGGTTTGCTCCTTGACCCCTGACGCTTCGCGCAGGGGCTCGTCCCGCAAACCATTCTTCAATTGCCTGTACGCATTCTTTACTTCGCGCTTTGGCAATCGCTCTTCAATGAAGTGATATGCATCAAAAAAGAACTCTGCTTTTTTATCGGCCGCCCGATATTTAACCTCATCGTCTAGCCCATCGTAGTACATAGCTAAATCAGCATAGTACTCATGACGGCAATATGACCTGAACCAATTCCGAACCAAAGATCGGTACGCATGGTTCACTGATTTTATTTCCCAAATATTAGCGAGGTATTCGCTTAATTCAGGTTTGTATTTATCAGTCATTTTCAATCCTCCAATTGAGTTTCTGCACCCCGAAATAGGATGCTCTTCATACACGTTAATTCGTGGACTCTGGAGGGAGCCTCTATCGTTTCGCTTGATTGTGTTAGCTGGCTTGTCTTAGCGATTCAGCTCACAATCAAAATCCCCGATAGAATTTTACTAGTCTTGTAAATTGCCCCTCGGCAAACCTAGTCAGTTCCAATCCGCGAACCTTCTAGTCTCTCTAGAACTCGCCACCTTATTTTATGATGCGGATTCAGTCAGGGGCTTGCGTGTCGCATCGACCTTCCCGACTTACTTCGAGTACATCACCCTATAGCATAATAGGGCACATCATTTAACGCAATATATTTGCTAGCAGTTTGTGAGCATATTCAATTCACATTTACTGGTTAATAATTGGCCCATGAGTAAAGACAAGAAACCAGATTTAAAACTGGTAGAAAAAACAAGCGACCTCACGGCAAAGCAGAGGGCATTCGTAAACGAGATAGTGAAGGGCAAGTTGGGTAGCTATAAGGAGGCGTATGCGTCCGTGTATGACGTGACGTTAACTAAAGCGGGAAAGATACCTAAATGGGTAGAAGTCGAAGCCAGCAAGCTTGTGGCAAACCCTAAGGTTGCACTAAGCATAAGGAAGGCTATCGAGCGTAAGGAGCAGTCTGTAACCGCGTCTGCTTTACGAACAAAGAACTACGTTATAGAACAGCTCTACAATGAGAGTAAACAGAGTGAGTCTGACTCAGCTCGAATAAGAGCACTCGAATTGTTGGGGAAGTCTGTCGCTCTTTTCTCAGATGTAGTGGAGGAGCGTACAGCTAGAGACACAAGCGACATTGAACGCGAGATAGAAGACAAGCTTACGCGCCTGTTGGATAGCTCAGACTAGTCAGACATATTTTCTAGCCCCACCTGCACTGCGCGATCACGCACCCACCCCCATGAAAGTCCCGACATCTAGCCCAGAACCGACCCCCACCCCCCGCACACACGCGCGGGTACCTGACTACCATATATACATA
>Ga0209232_1001066_pt1 | contig 15475 bp, 15 predicted proteins | sample ETNvirenome_2_60_FD_184066 | JGI IMG/M metagenome (GOLD analysis project Ga0209232, IMG submission 184066) | Marine viral communities from the Pacific Ocean - ETNP_2_60 (SPAdes) (version 2) | ecosystem: Environmental > Aquatic > Marine > Oceanic | place: Pacific Ocean | collected 2013-06-22
CGAGCGCAGTCGAGACACGCTGGGGACGCGAACGCCCTCGCATGTCTCGACTTCGCTCGACACGAACGGGATTTAGGGGCAGATGCCGCGCATGATTTACCTCGACTACCAGGCCACGACCCCGCTCGCCCCCGAGGCGCGCGCGGCGATGCTGCGCTGGCTGGAAGGGCCGGGCGAGGGCGATGGCTTTGCCAACCCGTCGAGCACCCATAAGGGTGGCCGCGCCGCCGCCGCTGCGGTCGAGGTGGCGCGCGATCAGGTCGCAGCGCTGCTTCCAAAGGGCGGGCGCGTATTCTTCACCTCGGGCGCGACCGAGGCGCTCAACTGGGCGCTGCTGCGCGGCGCCGAAGTCATGCCCGGCGGCGTCGCGGGGCTAAGCATCGAACATGCGGCGTCGCTGCAATGTCTGGAACGGCTGCACGCAACCGTCCTGCCCGTCGATAGTGAAGGCGTCGCGCTGCCCCCCGACTCCGCGCTGATCCCCGAAAATGGCATCGTCGCGGCGATGCTGGTGAACAACGAGGTTGGCACGATCCAGCCGGTCGCCGACTTCGCCGCTGCCGCGCATGCGAAGAACAGCCTGCTGCTCTGCGACGCGGTGCAGGGCTATGGCCGCGTCGCTATCCCCGAAGGCGCCGACCTGATCGCCATTTCGGCGCACAAGATTCACGGACCCAAGGGCATCGGCGCGCTGTGGATCCGCGATGGCATCGACCTGCCCCCGCTGATGTTCGGCGGCGCGCAGGAACAGGGGATGCGATCGGGAACCGTCTCGCCCGCGCTCTGTGCCGGGTTCGGGGCCGCCGCGGCGCTCGCGGCCGAGCGGTTGGACAGCGACGCCGCGCATGTCGAACGGCTATGGTTGCTGGCGCGTGACATGTTGCCCGAGTGGACGATCAACGGCGCCGTCGATGCGCGTTACCACGGCAACCTCAACATCCGGCGCGAAGGGGTGAACGGCCTGCGCTTGATGTCCGACGCCCGCAATATCGCCTTCTCGCTTGGCAGCGCTTGCGGCAGCGGGTCGGGCAAGGTCAGCCATGTCCTGCGCGCGATGGGGGTGAGCGAGGCCGACGCGCGGGCTTCCGTCCGCCTCGGCTGGGGCCGCTATACCAGCGAGCAGGAATTGCGCGACGGGCTGTCGGCGATCAAGGACGCCGCGCGATTGCAGGGGGTCAATTGATGCGCGTCACCTTCATCCACGCCGATGGCAAGGGGCGCACCGAGGCCGAAGCGGAACCGGGCAGCATCCTGCTCGACGTCGCGCAGGCGCATATGATGCCGCTCGAAGGGACGTGCGAAGGCCAGATGGCCTGTTCGACCTGCCATGTCATTGTCGCCAAAGAGGATTTCGACCGCCTGCCGCCCGCGACCGAGATGGAAGAGGATATGCTCGACCTCGCCGCGGGGGTGCGCCGAACGAGCCGCCTAGCGTGCCAGATTTTGCTGACCGACGCGATGGACGGGCTGACGGTGCATATCCCGGGCGAAAGCCGCAATATGCAGGGGCCACGCTAGCTGCTTTCAGTCGATAGCTGACATCGATCATGGTCGCGCACCATGGCGGTAGCGATCCCGATCGAGGCACGCTAGGTTGAACCTATGGACGAAGTTCAGCGAGAGAAATGCCAACAGTATGGCGCCGAATTCATGCCATCCGACGACACCCATAAGCTCGGCATCTCCGAGAGCGCCCTTCAAGGACAATTACCGCTAAACGGCCTGCGCCATTTTCCAGAAAGTGGATCTACCGGCTGGTTCATATGGTCAGGGGAGCTGTCCAATGACCCCGACTTTTTCAAACCGTTGCATGTATATCATCTAAACAAGCTCTGTCCCGCCGCATTGCCATATATTGCGCTGCCGTCGGGGTGGAGGTTTCTAGTTGCGCCGGGGCATGAGGACGTTTGGTTCGATGGCACACTGCTCGACACCTAAGCCGACTTAGCACTGGTCGATAGGACCGTTCTTGCATTTCACCCCATCCCCCGCCATATGCGCCGCGGGAGTCGGGCGGACGTGGTCTTCGCCAACCCGGTCAGGTCCGGAAGGAAGCAGCCGCAACGAATTCGCCGCGGGTCGTTCCGGCTCCCACCCCATTTCCCCCTTCGACAAGATCGCGCGCCGTCCCTAAGACGATGGCATGAGCGATTCCGCGGACGATGAGCCCCCGATGCTGGGAATGGACCTGCCTGAGGTGAAGCCGCAGGCGTCGTCCGGCCCCTACCGCGTCCTCGCGCGCAAATATCGCCCGCAAACCTTTGCCGAACTGATCGGGCAGGATGCGATGGTCCGCACGCTCGGCAACGCGATTGCGCGCGACCGGCTGGCGCATGCGTTTCTGATGACCGGGGTGCGCGGGGTCGGCAAGACATCGACCGCGCGCCTGATCGCCAAAGCGCTCAACTGCATCGGCCCCGACGGACACGGCGGGCCGACGATCGATCCCTGCGGGGTGTGCGAACCGTGCCGCGCGATCACCGAAGGGCGCCATATCGACGTCATCGAAATGGACGCCGCGTCGAACACCGGCGTCGACGACGTCCGCGAGATTATCGAGGCGGTGCGTTACGCCGCCGTGTCGGCGCGTTACAAGATCTACATCATCGACGAAGTGCATATGTTGTCGCGTAACGCCTTCAATGCACTCCTGAAAACGCTCGAAGAACCGCCGCCGCACGTCAAATTCCTGTTTGCGACGACCGAGGTCAACAAGGTGCCGGTGACGGTGCTGTCGCGCTGCCAGCGCTTCGACCTGCGCCGGATCACCCCCGACATGCTGTTCGCGCATTTCAGCTCGATCCTTCAAAAAGAGGGCGTCGAGGCCGAGGCGCCCGCGATCTGGCTGATCGCCAACGCTGCCGAAGGATCGGTGCGCGACGGCCTGTCGATCCTCGACCAGGCGATCGCGCACGCCGACCTTGATGGCGGGGGCAAGGTGAGCGCCGACCAGGTGCGCGTCATGCTGGGCCTGTCCGACCGATCGTCGATCGCGCAATTGATGGCGGCGATCCTGAACGGCGATTCCGGCGCCGCGATCGATCTGGCGCGCGCGCAATACGCCCTTGGTATCGAGCCGGTGGCGATGGTCCGCGGATTGATGGACCTGACCCACGCGGTGACGCTGGCCAAAGTGTCGCGCCACGACGATCCGGCGCTCGCCGAGGTCGATCGCGAACGCATCGGCGACTGGGCGCAAAAACTGGGGTTTGCGCCGCTTAACCGGCTGTGGCAATTGCTGCTCAAGGGGCATGACGAGGTGCTGCGCGCGAACAATCCGCTCGAGCATCTGGAGATGCTGCTGCTGCGGGTCATTTACGCGGCATCGATGCCCGACCCCGGCGAACTGGCGAAAATCCTGGAATCGGGGCGATTGCCGACAATGCCGCTCGCGGTGCCCGCTGCAGGGGCGAGCAAGGAGCCCACCGCCGCCGCCCCGGCTGCTGCGGTGGCGGAAACGCCCGCGACGTCGCTGACGATCGCACAGATCCACCAACTGCTCGAAAGCAGCGGCAACCATCGGTTGGCGGTCGATGTCCATGATCATCTGCGGATCGTCGAACTCGAACCGGGCCATCTTGTCTTTTCCCCGGTTGCGGCGCTGTCCGCCTCGTTCGAGCGCGACTTGGGCGACGCGCTGTTCGCTGCCACCGGCAGCCGCTGGCATGTCCGGGGCGGCGAAGGCGAAGCACGGCCCAGTCTGGGCGAAGTCCGCGCCGCGACGGTCGCCGACAATGACGCGCGAATCCGGGCTTTGCCGGTGGTGAAAGCCGCATTGGCCGCTTTTCCCGACGCGAAACTTGAAGACCCCGCCGACAATCGCCATAAGTCCAATCCATGAAATCGATCGAAGAGATGATGAAGGCGGCGCAGGAAGCGGCCGCCACGGTGCAGGCGCAGATGCAGGAAGCGCAGGCAAAGCTCGACAGCGTCGAGGTCGAGGGCGTTTCGGGCGGCGGTCTGGTGCGGATATTGGCCAGCGCCAAGGGCCGGATCAAGGCGATCAACATCGACGACAGTCTGATTGTCCCTGCCGACAAGCAAATGCTCGAAGATCTGCTCGCCGCGGCGTTCAATGACGCGCGCGAAAAGGCGGACCGGGTCAGCAACGAAGAAATGGGCAAGATGACAAGCGGTCTGCCGCTGCCGCCGGGCTTCAAGCTGCCGTTTTGAGCCGGCTTTGCCCCCGCTGTTCACGGCAGCGACATTGAATGCGTGCGAAGTTACGCCATATTAGCGATGATCACCCTATAAGAAGGGCGGTGCGTCCGGTCGTGACGCTCGTCCAGGAGCCGTAATGACGCAATCTTTTCCCCTGCTGCCGCTGCGTGACATCGTCGTTTTCCCGCACATGATCGTGCCGCTGTTCGTCGGGCGCGACCGTTCGGTCGCCGCGCTCGAAACCGCGATGGAATCGGACAAGGAAATCTTCCTCGTCGCGCAGCTCGACCCGGGCGAGGATGATCCGCAGCGCGACGATCTGTACGACACGGGCGTGATCGCGACCGTGCTGCAGCTGCTCAAGCTGCCCGACGGCACCGTTCGCGTGCTGGTCGAGGGCAAGGAGCGCGCCAAGCTGGTCGCGCTGACCAGCAACGATAAAGCCGTGATGGCGAGCGTGAAGCCGATCGGCGATACGGTCGACGACAGCGTCGATACCGCGGCGCTGATGCGCTCGGTGGTCGACCAGTTTGAAAATTACGCCAAGCTCAACAAAAAGATGCCGGCCGAAACCGCGGTCCAGCTGTCGCAGATCGACGACGCCTCGCGCCTCGCCGACTCGGTCGCGGGCAATCTCAACATCAAGGTGTCGGACAAGCAGGCGCTGCTCGTCGAAGACGCGCCGTCGAAGCGGCTCGAAATGGTGTTCGCCTTCATGGAAGGCGAGCTTGGCGTGCTGCAGGTCGAAAAGAAGATCCGCGGCCGCGTGAAGCGCCAGATGGAAAAGAGCCAGCGCGAATATTATCTCAACGAACAGCTGAAAGCGATCCAGCGCGAACTTGGCAACGACAATGGCGAGGGCGGCGACGACCTGGCCGAACTGCAGGTCAAGATCGACGGCCTGAAGATGTCGAAGGAGGCCAAAGCCAAGGCCAACGCCGAGCTGAAGAAGCTGCGCGCGATGGCGCCGATGTCGGCCGAGGCCACTGTCGTTCGTAACTATCTCGACACGCTGATCGGCCTGCCGTGGGGCAAGAAGTCGAAGCTGAAGAAGGATATCGCCGCGGCGCAGGCCGTGCTTGATGATGACCATTATGCGCTCGAAAAGGTCAAGGACCGCATCGTCGAATATCTGGCGGTGCAGGCGCGCACCAACAAGCTGAAGGGTCCGATCCTTTGTCTCGTCGGTCCGCCGGGCGTCGGCAAGACCAGCCTCGGCAAGTCGATCGCCAAGGCGACCGGGCGCGAATTCATCCGCCAGTCGCTGGGCGGCGTGCGCGACGAGGCTGAAATTCGCGGTCACCGCCGCACTTACATTGGCTCGCTGCCGGGCAAGATCGTCACCAATCTGAAAAAGGCGGGGACGATGAACCCGCTGTTCCTGCTCGACGAGATCGACAAGCTGGGTCAGGATTTCCGCGGCGATCCGGCGTCGGCGTTGCTCGAAGTGCTCGACCCCGAACAGAATGGCAAATTCCAGGACCATTATCTCGAGATCGACGTCGACCTCAGTGACATCATGTTCGTCACCACCGCCAACTCGCTCAACCTGCCGCAGGCGCTGCTCGACCGCATGGAGATCATCCGGCTCGAAGGCTATACCGAGGACGAAAAGGTCGAGATCGCGAAGCTGCACCTGATCGCCAAGCAGATCGAGGCGCATGGGCTGAAGGACGGCGAATTCACGCTGACCGACGAAGGGCTGCGCGACCTGATCCGCTATTACACCCGCGAGGCCGGCGTCCGCACGCTCGAACGCGAAATCGCGCGGCTGGCGCGCAAGGCTCTGCGCCGCATCCTCGAAGGCAAGACCGAAAGTGTCACCATCACCTCGGAAAACCTCAACGAGTTTTCGGGGGTGCGCAAATATCGCCACGGCATGGGCGATCTGGAGGACCAGATCGGCGCCGTCACGGGGCTGGCATGGACCGAGGTCGGCGGCGAATTGCTGACCATCGAGGCGGTCACCGCATCGGGCAAGGGCCAAGTGCGCACCACCGGCAAGCTCGGCGAAGTGATGACCGAATCGGTGCAGGCGGCGCTGTCGTTCGTGAAAGCGCGCGCGCCAAGCTATGGCATCAAGCCCAGCCTGTTCGCGCGCAAGGACATCCATATCCATTTGCCCGAGGGCGCGGTGCCAAAGGACGGCCCGTCGGCGGGCGTCGGCATGGTCACCGCAATGATTTCGACCTTGACCGGGATCGCGGTGCGCCGCGATGTCGCGATGACCGGCGAAGTCACGCTGCGCGGCCGCGTACTGGCGATCGGCGGGCTCAAGGAAAAACTGCTCGCTGCGCTGCGCGGCGGCATCACCACCGTGCTGATTCCGGAAGAAAATGAAAAGGATTTGGTCGAAATCCCGGCGAACATCACCACCGGGCTCAAGATCATTCCGGTCAGTCACGTCGACGAGGTGCTGGCGGTGGCGTTGGTCAGTCCGATCGTGCCGATCGAATGGACCGAAGCCGACGAACTCGCGGCGTCGCCGCCGATTGCCCCCGGTGCGGACCTCGAAACGACGATTCGCCACTGACCCTGATCGTTTTGCTGTCTTACGAGTCTGCTTTTCGTCGCAAAATCGTCGTTTAACGGCGGTTTTCGTCCTTTTTTGCTTTGACAACAAGGGACGAAACGGCGTTAGTGACGCCCCATGGCACGGCCATGAATCATTCAATCAACCATAAGCAGGGGTTCCTTAGGCATGAACAAACAAGACCTGATCGCCGCCGTCGCTGACTCGAGCGGCCTGACCAAGGGTGACGCGAGCAAAGCCGTCGAAGCCGTTTTCGAAGCGATCACGGGTTCGCTGAAAAAGGGCGGCGAAGTTCGTCTCGTTGGTTTCGGTACGTTCGCAGTCAGCAAGCGCAAGGCATCGACCGGCCGCAACCCGCGCACCGGTGAAACGATGACCATCGCGGCGTCGAACCAGCCCAAATTCAAGGCCGGCAAGGCGCTCAAGGACGCGGTCAACTGATTGGTCAGCCCTTTGGGTAAGAATATTTCAGGCCGCAGTGCAAGCTGCGGCCTGATTTGCATCGGCGCGGTGGTTTCAGCGAAATCGCCGTTGCAATCATCGGTGCAGCGGCTATGGACGTCCGGCTTTCGGGCGTCGGCCACTCGGTCGGACCCGGACGGGCGCGTAGCTCAGTGGTAGAGCACACCCTTCACACGGGTGGGGTCGCAGGTTCAATCCCTGCCGCGCCCACCATGACCCAGGCGGTGGATCCCGAACCAAAACGGGGGCTGACGGGGTCATTCATCGCCTATTCAATGCCTTTGCATTAGAGAAACGGCCATGATCCGCACATTGACCCTCTCCATCCTTTCGGCCCTGCTGCTCACTGCGGGCATGCCTGCCGCCGCGCGTAACGATCGCGACCAGGATAATATGCGCGACGCGGCGGCGCAGGGACAGGTCGTGCCGCTCAACCGCCTGATCGCCGACGTTCGTTCGCGCGCGCCCTACAGCAGCATGACCTATCTGGGCGGGCCGCAGTTTGATGCGGGCCGAATGATCTATGCCTTGAAGTTCATGGACGGCAGTCAGGTCGTCGTCGTCTATGTCGATGCCCGCACCGGCCGGATCGTCGGCCGCAAACCCTGACATCACCTGCTCCCGATTCTGGCGCCGACGATTCATCGCAACGACATTTTGCGATGATCGTTCGGACTTGATACACAGTCAAAACATGCGACCGGTCCCGTCCGGTTCGCCAAGGAAAGGCGTCTGAATGCGGATCTTGATTGTCGAAGACGAACCCACGCTGGGGCCGCAGTTGAAGGCGACGCTGGAAGCGACCGGCTATGCCGTCGATTTGGCGACCGATGGCGAGGATGGCCATTTCCTCGGCTCAACCGAAAATTACGACGCTGCGATCCTCGACCTGGGGCTGCCCGAAATCGACGGGCTGACCGTGCTCGACCGCTGGCGCCGCGAAAAGCGCAATTTCCCGGTGCTGGTGCTGACCGCGCGCGATAGCTGGTCCGACAAAGTCGCGGGGCTCGACGCGGGCGCCGACGATTATCTGGCCAAGCCGTTCCAGACCGAGGAACTGATCGCGCGGCTGCGCGCGCTCATCCGCCGCGCCGCGGGGAATGCGTCGAGCGAACTGATCGCTGGGCAGGTGCGGCTTGATACCCGCTCGGGCCGGGTCACGCTGGCCGGCGAAGCGGTGAAACTGACCGCGCAGGAATATAAGCTGCTGTCCTACCTGCTCCATCACAAGGGCAAGGTGGTGTCGCGCACCGAATTGATCGAACATATCTATGATCAGGATTTCGATCGCGATTCGAATACGATCGAGGTGTTCGTGACCCGCATCCGCAAAAAGCTGGGCGCCGACATCATCACGACGATCCGCGGTCTCGGCTACCAGCTCGACGATCCGCAATAAGTCATGGCGGAGGCCGACGTCGCCCCGGCGCTCGTGACCGACCCGGACGCGGCGGCAAAACCGGCAGTGCCGCCCAGCCGCATCACCGGCTCGCTCGCGCGGCGGATGATCGCGATCGCGGCGCTGTGGATTTCGGTGCTGCTGATCGGCGGCGGCTTCGCGCTCGACCGCGTGCTGACCGGGGCGATCACCCGCAATTTCGATTCCAGCCTGGAATATGTGCTGATCGCGATGATCCGTTCGTCGGAAATCGGCCCCGATGGCGAGGTGCGGTTGGTCGAACCGCTCGGCGATCAGCGGTTCCTCGAACCCTATAGCGGCTTGTACTGGCAGATCAGCGGCGGCGAGCAGGAACCTTATCGCTCGCGCTCGCTGTGGGAACGCTCGCTGAAGGCGCCAACCCCGCACATCGACGACCAGATCCACACCTATGACAGCAACCAGTTTCCCGACGAAGAACTGCGGGTGCTTGAACGCAATGTCATCCTGCCGGGCAGCAAGGTCAGCTGGCGGTACCAGATCGCGCAATCGCGCGTCGCGCTCGACGCGCAGGTCGGCGCGGTCCGCGCGACGCTGATCCCCAGCTTGGCGCTGCTCGGCCTCGGCCTCATCATCCTCGCGGCGCTCCAGACCTTTTACGGGCTGTGGCCGCTGCGCCATATCCGCCGCGCCATCGCGGCGATGCGCGGCGGGCAGAACCGGCGCGTCGATGCGCCGTTGCCGCTGGAAGTGCAGCCGATGGTCGACGAACTCAACGCGCTGCTCGCGCACAACGAGAAACAGGCCGAGGAAGCCCGGCTGCACGCGGGCAATCTGGCGCATGCGCTTAAAACGCCGCTGACCGTGTTGCTCAACAGCGCGACCAGCCAAACCTCGCCGCTCGCCGACACGGTGCGGCGCGAGGCGGCGACGATGCAGCGGCAGGTCGAACATCACCTCGCGCGCGCGCGCGCGGTCGGGCGCCGCGGTGCCGCGCAGGCGCGCGCGAACGTTCGTGACAGCGTCGACAGCGTGTCGCGCGCGGTCGGGCTGCTCTATCCCGATGCCCGGCTCGATGCCACGGGCGACCGGCAATTGATCGCGCGCGTCGAACGCCAGGATCTGGACGAACTGGTCGGAAATTTGCTGGAAAATGCCGCCAAATATGGCGGCGGCAGCGTCTTCGTCACCATCCAGCGCGACGGCGCGATGGCCGAAATCCTGATCGAGGACGACGGCGCCGGGATTTCGCCCGCCGACCGGACCCGCATCTTCGATCGCGGCGTGCGGCTCGACAGCGGCAAGCCCGGAACCGGGCTGGGCCTGGCGATCGTCCGCGACGTCGCCGAAATCTATGGCGGCAGCATCGCGCTCGAGGAAAGCGAGGATCTGGGCGGCTTGCTGGTGCGGCTCAGGCTGCCGGCGGGGTAAGAAAACCGTGTAAAAAAAGGGGCCGGACCACCGGTCCGACCCCTCTCGTCATAGCCTGCTTTGTTTAGCAGCAAGGCCCGCCGCAGCAAACGCCCAGCGCGCAACAGGCGGCGTCGAACGCCGCTGGGGCGGCGGCCATCGCCGATGTGGACATTGCGGTCAGAGCCACGGCAATCGTTGTGATAAACGTCTTCATTTCAATCATCCTTTGTTCAAATCTTATCGTGGATCGAGAAGGGCGCTGGCGTTCGGCGGCGGCGTCGGCGGCGGCGTCTGCCAAGTGGTCAGCGCCAACGCGGCGGGCGGGCGGCCTGAGCCAGCCCGCCATTCGTGCCCGATCGATGGGACAGCCGGGTTCGCCATTGCCGCCGCCAGGCACCGGGCCATGCATGCAGCGTCGCGGCAGGTGGCATCATGGTCGGGACAGCAATCGCGCATCCCATCTGCCGCTTCATGCCGGCACGCCGCGGCGCTCGGTACGCCTGCTGCCGTCGCCACGGATGGCATCGACATCAGCAGAGCGGAGAGCAGGGCGAATAACCAGCGCATGATCTTCAATGCGCTGCCACGTGGCGAAAGGTTACGCCGCCTCGCGGTCCCGCGTCAGGCGTCGCGGGCCTGCTGGTGATGGCGGATCACCTCTTCGATGATGAAGCGCAGGAATTTCTCGCTGAATTCGGGGTCGAGATCGGCATCGCGCGCCAGCGACCGCAGCCGCTCGATCTGCCGCTCCTCGCGGCCCGGATCGGCGGGCGGCAGCCCGTCGCGGGCTTTCAGCTCGCCGACCGCCTTGGTCACCTTGAACCGCTCGGCCAGCATATAGACGAGTGCCGCGTCGATATTGTCGATGCTCTGGCGGTAACGGCTCAGCTGGTCGTCCATGCGCGGCTCCTCTTATGCTCGGCACGCTTGGCACCGGGCGGGGGGCCAAAGCAAGCCGAAAGTCGTTGCAAAATCGCGGCCGCGCGGCCAAGGCTCGCCGCATCATGACTGCCGAAATCCACCAGCTCTACGGCGAACGGCCCCCCTCGCTCGACCCGATGATGGCGCTTGTCGCCGCCGACATGAACGAGGTGAATTCGGTCATTCTCGACCGCATGCAATCCGAAGTGCCGCTGATCCCCGAACTCGCCGGGCACCTGATCGCCGGCGGCGGCAAGCGGATGCGCCCGATGCTGACCCTCGCGTGCGGCCAGCTGCTCGACTATCCGGGCCGCCGCCACTGCAAACTGGCGGCCGCGGTCGAATTCATTCACACCGCGACCTTGCTGCACGACGATGTCGTCGACAAGTCGGACCTGCGCCGCGGCCGCAAGACCGCGAACCTGATCTGGGGCAACAGTGCGTCGGTGCTGGTCGGCGATTTCCTGTTCAGCCGCGCATTCGAGGTGATGGTCGAGGACGGCTCGCTGAAAGTTCTCAAGATCCTGTCGCGCGCCTCGGCAGTGATTGCCGAGGGCGAGGTCAACCAGCTCTCGGCGCAGCGCCGCATCGAAACCAGCGAAGACCAGTATCTCGCGATCATCAACGCCAAGACCGCCGAGCTGTTCGCCGCGGCGTGCAAGATTGCCGCGGTCGTCGCCGAACGCGACGAAGCGATCGAGGCCGCGCTCGACGCCTATGGCCGCAATCTGGGCATCGCGTTCCAGCTGGTCGACGATGCGATCGACTATGTTTCGGATGCCGAAACGATGGGCAAGGGGGTCGGCGACGATTTCCGCGATGGCAAGGTCACGCTGCCGGTGATCCTCGCTTATGCGCGTGGCAGCGCCGAAGAACGCGAGTTCTGGAAGCTCGCGATCACCGGCCACCGCACGTCGGACGAAGATCTTGCCCACGCCACCCGCCTGCTGCGCCAGCATGGCACGATCGACGATACGCTGGCGCGGGCGCGCCACTATGGCCAGCGCGCGGTCGATGCGATCGGCGGCTTCCGCGCCAGCCATGCGAAGGCGGCGCTGACCGAGGCGGTCGCCTTCGCCGTCGCGCGCGCCTATTGAGCCGCGCGATGGCAATGGGAATGGGTCCGGTCGCGGAAACTCCCGATGCCTATATCGCCGCGCTATCGGGCTGGCAGCGCGACCGCGCCGAAATGATGCGCGCCGCGATCATGGACGCCGCGCCGTTCGCCGAAACGATCAAATGGACCAACCTGGTTTTCATGGCGAATGGCCCGTGCATCCTGATCCGCGCCGAGGAGCATCGCGTCCTGCTCGGCTTCTGGCGCGGCAAGCGGCTGCGCGAGATCGAGCCGCGGATCAAGGCGAGCGGCAAATATGAACTCGGCAATCTGGTGCTGACCGAAGCGACCGAGGTCATCGCCGAACAGGTCGCGCACCTCGCCGCTGCGGCGCATCGCCTCAACGCCGAATTAGGCAATCCCGCGGCGCGGGCGTGATGCAGCCGCTCCCGATCGATCAGGTCTTGCCCGACATCATGGCGGCGCTGGTGCTCAAACCCAATGCCGTGGTGGTGGCGCCGCCGGGGGCGGGCAAGACGACGCGCGTGGCGCCCGCGTTGCTGGCCCAGCCGTGGTGCAGCGGCGACGTCTGGCTGCTGTCGCCCCGCCGACTGGCGGCGCGCGCCGCGGCGGAGCGGATTGCCGACGAGATGGGCGAGCCGGTCGGCGGCAACGTCGGCTATGCGACACGGCTCGACAGCAAACAATCGGCGGCGACGCGGCTGCTGGTGATGACCTCCGGGCTGTTCCGCAACCGCATCCTCGCCGATCCCGAACTGTCGGGCGTGTCGGCGGTATTGTTCGACGAGGTCCACGAACGCAGCCTCGACGGTGACTTCGCGCTCGCGTTGGCGATCGACGCGCAGCAGGGGCTGCGCGACGATCTGCGGCTGGTCGCGATGTCGGCGACGCTCGACGGTGCGCGTTTCGGCGCGTTGCTTGGCAATGCGCCGGTGGTGAGGAGCGAGGGCAAGATTTTCCCGCTCGACCTGCGCCACATCGGCCGCCGCGCCGAGGATCGGCTGGAGGCGAGCGTGCTGCTCGCGGTGCGGCAGGCAATGGCCGATGAGGCGGGCGGCGATATGCTCGCCTTCCTGCCCGGCGCCGCTGACATCGAACGCGCCGCGGTGGCGATCGAGGCGGCTGGGCTACCGCTCGTCGTCCACCGCCTGCACGGCCAGATCGATCCGGCGCTCCAGCGCAAGGCGCTCGTCCGCGACCCCGATGGCGGGCGCAAGCTGATCCTGGCGACCAGCATCGCCGAAACCAGCCTGACCATCGACGGGGTGCGCATCGTCATCGACGCCGGCCTGTCGCGACGGCCGCGCTTCGACAAGGCCGCGGCGATCGCGCGCCTGGTCACCGAACGTGCCAGTCAGGCGTCGGCGACCCAGCGCGCCGGCCGCGCCGCGCGGCAGGGACCGGGGGTCGCCTATCGCCTGTGGGAGGCGGCGGCAACCGCAGGGATGCCGCCGTTCGACCCGCCCGAAATCCACGAAAACGACCTGATGCCCGTCGTGCTCGATTGCGCGAGCTGGGGGATCATTGATCCGCGCCAACTCGGCTGGCTCGACCCGCCGTCGCCCGCCGCGATCGCCGATGCCAAAACGCGCTTGCAGGCGATCGGCGCGCTGGCCGACGATGGCCGGATCACCGCGCATGGCAAGGCGCTCGCCGCGATCCCGCTGCCGGTGCCGCTCGCGCATATGCTGCTCGACGCGGCGCGCGCCGGCGAGGGCGAGATGGCGGGACGGCTCGCGGTACTGCTCACCGAACCGGGGCTCGGCGGGCGCGGCGTCGATGTCGAGGCGCGGCTTGGGCGCTGGCGCGGCCAGCGCGGCGACCGCAGCGAAGGTGCGGTGCGGCTGGCACGGCGGCTGGCGGGGATCGGTGGCAGGCTGGCGGTGGACGCGGGCGAGGAAGCGCCGCGCTCGATCGGCGGCTGGATCGCGACCGCCTGGCCCGACCGGGTGGCGCGGCAACGGGCGGGCCAGCGCGGTGAATATCTCAGCGTCGGCGGCCGCGCCTATCGCATCGACCCGGTCGAACCGCTTAGCGGTTGCGAATGGCTCGCGATCGCCGACGCACAGGGTCACGCCGCGGGTGTCCGCATCCTCGCTGCCGCGCCAATCGACCAGACCGAGGTCGAAGCGATCTTTGCGGGTCGGATCGTCGCGCATGCCACGAGCAGCTATGATGCCGCGAGCGACCGCGTCGATCATCGCCGCGAACGGCGGCTCGGCGCGATCGCGTTGACCAGCGGGCAGGCGGGGCGCAGCGACAATGCCGACGACGACATTGCGCTGCGGCTGGCGGCGGTGCGCGACAAGGGGCTCGGGCTGGTTGGCTGGGGACCGGCGGCACAGGCGCTGCGCCAGCGTGCTTCCTTTGCCGGGGTGGACACGCTGTCGACCGGCGCGCTTGCCGACAGCCTTGAAATCTGGCTGGCGCCGCTGCTCACGGGCTGCCGCGGGCTGCGCGACATTGGCGACCGCAAGCTGACCGACGCGCTGCTGGGATTGCTCGACTGGTCGGCGCGCCAGCTGCTCGAAAAACATGCGCCTGCCGACTATGTCACTCCGGTCGGGAGCCGCCATCCGATCGATTATGGCGCCGACGGCGGACCGACGGTCGCGGTGCGGGTGCAGGAATTGTTCGGGCTGGCGCGGCATCCGGTGATCGGCGATCCGCCGGTGCCGCTGGTGCTGGCGCTGACCTCGCCCGCGCACCGGCCGATCCAGACGACGCGCGATCTCGTCAGTTTCTGGGGCGGCAGCTGGCACGACGTGGCGCGCGAGATGCGCGGCCGTTATCCCAAACACAGCTGGCCCGACGATCCCGCGACGGCGCGTCCGACCCTGCTGACCAAGGCGGCGCAGGCGCGGCGCGACGGGGTGTGACGTTGGCCCTTTTCGCGAGGCGACCAAGCCGCTAAGGCACGGGCAGCCCAACCAACGCAGGACCGTCCCGATGAAAGCGCGCATTTTCCAAAAACCCAAAAATGCGATGCAGTCGGGGCGCGCCGGAACCCAGCGCTGGACGCTGGAATTCGCCCCTGCCGAAGCGCGCCGCGCCGACCCGTTGATGGGCTGGGCGGGCAGCGGCGATACCCAGCGCCAGATCCGGCTCGGCTTTGCGAGCCAGGACGAGGCGGTCGCTTATGCGGAACGCAACGGGATCGAAGCCGACGTCGTCGCACCGCCGGTTCGCACGCTGAAGATTCAGGCTTATGCCGACAATTTCCGGTAAATTCTAACCGATCGTCATTGCGAGCGGAGCGAAGCAATCCAGGACGGTTTACGCAAACTCTGGATTGCCGCGTCGCTTTGCTCCTCGCAATGACGAGACAGGTCTACTCGCTGTCCGGCTGCAACAGCTTGTGCAGATGCACGACGACATATTTCATTTCGGCATCGTCGACCGTGCGCTGCGCCGCGGCGCGCCACGCTTTTTCGGCTGACTTATAGTCGGGGAACAGGCCGACGACGTCGAGGTTGTGGAGGTCGACAAAGTCGGTGCCCTGCGGATCGCTGACACGTCCGCCGAACAC
>Ga0209232_1001068_pt1 | contig 15472 bp, 20 predicted proteins | sample ETNvirenome_2_60_FD_184066 | JGI IMG/M metagenome (GOLD analysis project Ga0209232, IMG submission 184066) | Marine viral communities from the Pacific Ocean - ETNP_2_60 (SPAdes) (version 2) | ecosystem: Environmental > Aquatic > Marine > Oceanic | place: Pacific Ocean | collected 2013-06-22
GAACCCCGGTAACACTCGCCTCATGTACCAAAAAGCCAAATAATTGGCTGTTATGGACACTAAAAGCACTATTATGAGAACAATTTCTAATGTTGTCATTTTGGTTCATACTCCCAAGAAGTTGCTTCCTTTTTTTGATCTTTTAAAATTTCAGCATTTTCTTCTATTGCTTCTCTGACTCTATGGCCAGCACTTTTATATTGTTCCCAATTTGAATCATCATAATCAGAGGTCCTAATAGTTGGCATTTGTGGAATACGACGGAGACAAGAAGAAGATGAACAAAGTTCACAATGATCTTGTCTTTCCGTCATTCCGTGCACAGTTTCAAAATTACCGTCACATTCATTACAATGATAAACATATTTTGGCATTATTTAGTTGTTTCCGTTGTTGTGGTGCCTGGTGATTTTGCCTTTACCATCGGCGGGTTTATTACAACAACCTGATTAGTGTCGTCAATTTCTAATTTAAATCCTTGAAGAACAGGTACAATATCTGTTTGTTCCATCAAAGATTTTTGCAGAGCCATCATTACGGCCCCCACTGCTTGATCGCTTAATTTCATTTTTTACTCCTATTAAAGCATCTATTTAGTCCCTCTTCTATTGAAACTTTAGGTTCCCATCCAAGGTTTTTTAATTCAGTAATATCAGCTAATGTATGTTTAACATCGCCTTTGCGTGCGGGTGCATAAGTCCATTCAACATCATGATATTTATTTATAAAATTTTTAATGTAATTCATAGAAACTGATTTACCGCACCCTACATTAAAATATGCACCATTAAAGTTTTTATCATATTTCATACAAAAAATATTAGCTGATATAATATCCTCTACATGAACAAGGTCTCTAGTTTGTTCTCCATCTCCATCTAATCGAAGAGGTTTTTGTTCTTTAATCATTTGCATCCAAGCACAAATTGCTGTTGAATAAGAACCACCATATTGTTGGTCTTCCGAATATGCATTAAAATATCGAAGACACACTGTATCTAAATCGTAAAGAGCGGAATATAGGCGGCACTCCATTTCGTTAATTAATTTATGTAATCCATATGGAGACTTTGGAACCCCATCTCCATCGCCTACGACGGCTGATGATGATGAAAAAATAAATCTTTTTACATTATGTTTTTTGGCCCACTCCAACAAAACTGATGTAGTATAAACATTTTGCTTCATTGTATAGCTTGGGTTTTCGACAGAATAACCAACCCTTGGAATTGCAGCAAAATGGAAAACAAAATCAAAATTTTCATCAGGCAAACAATTAAGAATATCTTCACCATCTTTTAAGTCTATACCATAAACATCAAAATTCGATTTTTTAAGATTTGAAAATAAGTGACCACCAATATAGCCCTTATAGCCAGTTATTAATATTTTCAAAGCTCTCGTTCCCACCTTTCAATCATTTCATCTATCATAGAACTAAATGTATATTCTGGTTTCCACCCAAGTATATTAACCGCTTTAGAAGGATCCCCTTTTAAATATTTTAACTCTTGGGGTCTCATAAATTTTGGATTTTGAACAATATAATCTGTATAATTCATATCTAATTTAGAAAAGACTGTCTCACATAAATCCCTAACAGAATGAGTTTCACCCGTTGCAACAATAAATTCATCAGCAACATTGTGATTAAGAATCATATGCATGGCACGAACATAATCTTTAGAGTGACCCCAGTCTCTAAAAGAATCCATATTTCCTAATTCCAATTTATCTTGCAATCCTTTTTTAATTGACACCGCACCTTTAACAACCTTATTTGTAACAAAGTTAGAACCTCTTCTTGGGGATTCGTGATTAAATAAAATACCATTACAAGCATGTAATTTATATGCATGTCTATAATGTCTAACTAAATTATAACCCATAACTTTTGAACATCCATAAGGGCTAACGGGATTCATTGGGGTTGTTAATCTTTGTATACCATCTTCATCAACAGAATTTCCAAACATTTCAGAAGATGATGCTTGATAAAATTTTGCTTGAGGGCAAATTGTTCTATATACTTCAAGCATATTTAAAACACCAAGTGCATTTGTTTGAATAGTAAACGATGGCATATCAAAACTAACACGCACATGACTCATTGCACCTAAATTATAAATTTCATCAGGTTTTATTTCTGATATTATACGAACCAAAGATGGGTAATCTAATAAATCTCCATAATGTGTAAAAACATTATTTTTACCGTCTTGTATTTTATGAAGTCTAGAATTTTGATTTTCTGACACTGAGTGTCTTCTAACGACACCATGAACCTCATATCCCATAGATAAAAGATATTCTGTTAAATAGCTACCGTCTTGACCGGCAATTCCTGTAATAAGTGCTTTTTTCATTTTTCATCCTTAAAAATTTTCATTTTAGTCAAATCGGGCCAGTCTTCCATAACCCATTGGCGAGGCTTTGTTTTAATGGCTTCGGGAAGCTTAGTTAAGCCATCTTTAGCAGTCTCAGGAGTCATATAATAATGATAACCAATTGTCTCAACATCTTGTTCTCTCCAAGGGACATTTGGTAACCGACCATCATACGACATCTTTTTTAAATTTTGATAATCATCATAGTCATTACATAATATAACACCTCCACGGCCAAGTGGCAAGTGTTTTTTGTATTGAAAACTGATGCACATAAAAGTATTCAATATATAACTTGATTTTCGCCATAAAACAGCAGCATCTATAACATTTTCAGTTAGATAATAATAGTCTTGCCAGCGTTTATTTGACCATTCCATTTCTATATTTATTTTTTTAGATAAAAATGGTATTGATAAATAAGTGTGTTTTGGAACTATTATTTTTTTAGCTTTTGTATATCTTAACGATAATTCCACACCATGTGTACAACAATCAACTGCAACAGCATACGGAGCATTAAAAAATTTTGCTATCTCTTTCTCAAAATCTTGAACAACTTCAAAACTCATTTTTCCCAAGCCTCCCAAACAAACGGATAATCAAAGCATTTTTTAAAACCAGAATTTAATAAACAATTTTGGATTTTATGTCTCGCCTGTTTGAAATCAAAACCATCAATTTGATGAAACTGTATTTGTAATTTTTTTATTTTTTCTAAAACTCCGTTTTCAACCCAGTGATTCAAGAGTTCATACTCCATACCTTCAATATTAATTTGAACTAAATCAATTTTTTCAATTTCATACATCTCCATAAAATACTCAATATTATAAAGAAGTATTTGAACACCTTGATTTGAATTATGAAAAGCTGAAGATCCATCATTAGAAATGTTTATTTTTCTTTTTTGTTTATGAGTGGAGATTCCGCACATAACTGGAATAACATCTTTGCTGTTTTCAAACCTTTTGTACAGTACATCATAAAACTGTTTTACTGGTTCGAGAGCATAATATTTACATTTGTATTTTGGTAACATTTGTGATATCCAGTTGCCAGTGTAGGCACCTATATCAATCACTATCGAATCTTTATTTAGGTTATGTCGTAAATTATGAGTATTATCTCCATCATCACTAAACCACTTATTTAAACTATCTTTATTTAAATGAATTTTCATTTTTCTCTATCTTTTAAAATCTTATATTTTTGTTTTATATTGGTGGGGTTTATTGTCTTAACCAACTTGGCTGGATTTCCTTTGTAAACACCCCACGGCTCTGTATCTCCCAATAGTAAACTACCAGCACACAATAAAACTCCTTCTCTCAAAGTAGAACCCGGTAATACAATAGCATTTGTACCAATATTAGAAAACATTTCCATTATTACAGGCTGTATTATTTGTTTGCCTTTTAGATCCTCTGGGATCATGGCTCCAAATAAACCGGAATCATCAAACCTATCTGATCCGCATATTATACGAGCACCAGCCATAATATTGTTAAAACCTTTGGCTATAAATTTAGATTTTGCCCCACCTATGCAAGTAACATATGGTCCAATATGTATATAATCGCCTAAATTAATTTGTGTTGTACAATAAAAACCACTATCAACGGCAACATGGTTACCTATCAAACACAAGTTTGGTCTCTTAATTTCTACTGAGTTAGAAATATAAATATTGTTTCCTTTTTTTATTATATTATTGTTCATCAATTAATTTTTTATCCAAGAGCATTCCTTTATAGGGTCCAGTCTTATATTCATACACCAATGTATTATCCTCTAAGGCTTCGTAATTGTGACCTCCTCTTAAAGTTATAGAACAATCCCCAGGTTTTAAAATATATTCTCCAATTATTGTCTTATCTAAATCATAAGCAATAAATTTAACAAGACCGGAAATAATAACCCAAGACTCCTGTGCTATAACTTTTTCTTCGCCATCTTTTTCTACATGATAGTGAGCTTTAAAAGTCGATTTATTTTTTAATTTCATAGAAGATAATTGTAAAAATTCATTCTCAGGAATAATATTATTTCTAACTTTATTTATATCCTCAACTCTATTGATAATATGAAGTAAAACATTTTTATTAATTTTTGAATATATTTTCATCTTAAACTCTTAAATAACTTTCCAATCTTTCGAATATAAATCACTTGTATTGATATGAGAGAGATCTGGTCCAAACCATTTTTTTGGAGCAATAACTATTTTTTCTTTATCTTCATTAAGCCAAGCACCCCACCATGAAAAAGACGAATTTGCAATAATGTTTCCTTTACATTTAGACATTAAGAGTAACTCAATGTAATCTTTTTCATTCTCAATAAACTTCGTTGGCTGTTCAAAGGACAAATTCTCTTTGCACCACTCTATGTCATCACTAAAGATAACTAACAAATCTATTTTATCAAACATTTTCAATGCACTTGTATAGTAATTATAATCTTGTGTTGGGTGGTGAGATGCTAAATTAACATAATCGCCACGTCTAATATGTAAACTAACGGAATGATTTTTTAATACCTGTGGGTATTTTTCTTGAATTATTGAGGCGATTTCTTCCGTTGGTTTAATAAATTCTAATATTCCTTCTCTATTGTGAGAAAAATATTTTTCGCTTTGAAAAAAACCATCGACGACAAATTCATCTTCTTTTGGAACAAAAGGAGTATATTTAAAAGGATATTTATATATCTTTATTTTGTTAGTTGGAGTTTTTTGATTTAACTTTAAAAAACTTTTATATTCTTGAGCATGATCGAGAGAAGGATTATATTTGATATCTTTATTAAGATAATTCAAGTGATGTGAAAAATTAGGAAAAGAACAGTTTGTATTTTTATCTATAGCAAAACTTTTTGTTGCTGCTATTTGAAATAACATATTTCCTAAACCGCCTTTTAGTTGACAATATATCATCTTGAAAAACCTCGAAAATTAGGATATTTTTTCAAGAACCAGTCACAAACTTTCTCTATACCATCATTAATACTAGTATAACATAGATTTTCATTAATGTCAATAAGATGTTTGTTACAAGAAGGTTTGCGATATTGTCCCATTGGTTTGGAAGTGTCCCATTTAATATTATTGTAATCAAATTTAAATTTATTACAAATTATTTTTGCCACATCAGAGATTGAATATTCTTTTGTATTTCCAATATTAAGAGGTTCAATGGAGTTATATCTTTCAATCATCCAAATTAAAATATCGGATATATCGTTAGAAAAAGTAAATTCTCTCAAAGGACTACCGTCTCCCCATAGATTAACTTCTTTATTAAACTTTTTTCCTTCATATATTTTTCTTATTAATGCCGGTATAACGTGGCTATGTTCATAATGAAAATTATCATTTATTCCGTAAATATTGTTGGGAATTGCTGTTTTATATGAAAAACCATATTGCTTTTGAATAGCACGGCTATAAACTTCTATCATTCTCTTTGCATATGCATAGCCAAAATTACTTTCATGAGGCTCACCTAGATGCATCTGATCAGGGGTCAAAGGATATGCAGCAGTATCTGGGTATATACAAGTTGATAATAAAGAGACAACATTTGAAATATTGTTTTCAATACAAGAATGTAAAACATTTGTATTAATCAATATATTTTCTCTATGAAAGTCAGCGATTAAATCTGTATTGCCTTTTATACCACCAACTTTTGCTGCCAAGTGAATTACAGCATCTGGTTTGATGTCTTTAATTATTTTAATTGAATCTATAGGGTCCAGTAGATTACAATCTTTACTGCCGATTAAAATATATTTATTTGCATCCTTTTTATTTAAAAAGGATGAGCCGACCATTCCTGTTCCACCAGTGACTAAAATTTTCATTATCTTATACCTTGTTCAAAAAGCCAATAAAATATCATTTTTAATAGTGCCATCTATTAAAATAAATTTATATTCTGGGTCTATTTCTTTTAATTTTGCTATTATCAGATTCATATTTATTTCCAATAGGTTTTGGCCCCAATCACCGCTTTTAATACACCTTACATCATCTATTAAGATTATTGGTCTTTTATTTAATCTTTTCATTGCTTCTAATTCATGCAAAACTGGGCACCTAGATTTTGGCATTGTTGATGCTGATATTAATCCATTGTCTAAATGTGCATCCAGCCAAAAAAGTATCTTATCATCCAATACATCGTCTAGATATAGGGACATGTTCGCACTATCATCATTATGAATTGTTGCTATTTTTGATTCTATTTCATTTTTAAATTTTATTTTACCTGCATCGACAAAGTCTTTTAATAATTCTATACAAATGACTTTATCGAACCCGCAGTCAATAGCTTCTTGAAACCTATGTCCCTTATAAAAACCAGTTTCAAAAAATACATTGCATCCAAATTGTTCTTTTAATTCATAAATCTTTTCTTTTGTTATTGACATTTTTTTTCCTTTAAAAAATTATATTGCCTACAGTCGGGATATTTCCAACTTCCACCGCAATCATCATTGTTATCATTGGTTTGAAGAAATAATTTTATTCCATATGCAGCTTGTTCTGGTGGCATATACATGTTCCAACCTAACATATCTATTTGATCCTCATCGTATGGTACGGTTATATCTCTGCCTTCGTATCTTGCTTTTTTAAACCACTTATATGCTTCATGGTCATTTGTTAAAATCATACCACCTTTTCCAATTGGTAATGTTTTCTTAATATGAAAAGATAAACACTGATAAGTATCTTGAATGTACATACCTTTTTTAAACCTTGTTGCTCCATCTACAATAGGATATGGTTTTAAGAAATAAACCCCACTCCACTCAGCTTCTTCAAATTGTATTTCACAACCAGCATGAATCAATACTTGTGGAACCGAGACATACGTTCTTGCAGGTATAGTAACTTTTCCTGTTGCATTTAAATATTTTAAACATAAAAAAAGACCATTTGTACAATTATCAACTGCGACAGCATATTTGCTACCTGCATACTGGGCTATCATTTTTTCAAATGCATCTACTACATCCCAAGGATCATCAATTTTAAATCCTTTGTGTGATAGAATATTTGTTATATCTTCAAGTGAACTATACATTTTGTTCTCCAATTTTTGAATAATAGTCGCCAATTATAAACTTCTTTTTAGATGTCGCTGAAAACTTTGAATATTGGTTGTTATAAAATTTATTTGGCAATACTCTAAAATCCATACTTATTCTTGTATTTTCTGTTACATTTGACTTATTGTAATGTAAGCATTTATTTCCATTCCAGATATAATATTCTCCATAAACACAATTCATTGGCTTAAAATCTCCACAACCTGGTTCTGATTCTGCCCAAACTGCACTTGTATCGTACATTGTTGTTATTGGAACTAATATGTTTATTTCACCATTAGGGTGTTTATGATTTTCATCACTATCACAATGTACTGTTGTAATAGCTTTAGAATGTGGATATTGAATTCTATATGATGGGAAAGTTTGGAAGATATTTACTTCATCAGAAATTTTTGGTATTATTTGTTCTTTTATAAAAGATTGATATAAAAAATTAAACTCTTGCCATCCTGATCTGACTTTATCATAAAATAACATGTGGAACTCACTGTCTGTGTCTTTTCCCAATCCGTTTAATCCATCTTCAACTTTATATGATTCATTTAATTTTAAATGTAAATTATGTAAATCATCAGTGTTATATAATTCGCTGAATATGTTATAAAAATCATATTTTTTAGTATTATAATTAAATTTTCTTGCTTTCATAATATTCCTTAAAAATAAGTTTTATATCACTTTCAAACAATTCTTTGAATTTTAATTTCTGTTTTTTTATAGTATTTGTAGTTAATAATTGCTCACTGTTAACAACTCTATAATCATGTTGTGTAACTGATTTTGTACTAGCTTTGCTAACAGATTTATAAACCCAATCAAATCTTTCTGAATTCCAATCAAATTGCAAAAAATCCAATATTTGTTTAAAAGTATGTTCTGGATTATTTTTTAAGTCTTCATATTTTACATATATAATTTTTTCCGCATTGGGTTTGTTATTTAACCAGAAGTTTAAATGTTTTTCATATTCTTTTGAAAATTCTATAACTTTTTCACGAATAATAGGAACTCCTTCGGCATTCCAGCTTGACGGAAGGATATTGTCATACTTTAATAAAGAAAAAATAGTATCAATTGGATTCCGATAAAGGTAAATAACTTTTTTTAATCCTTCAATTATACCTTCTGTTTTATCTGGTGTATCAACTTCTCTATTATGAATATGAAAACCCCACACATGAGAAGGGTTTGGGGTATAAAAGCTTCTAAAATATGATGGAGATCCAGTGTATTTTTCAACCAAAATCCTAAACCAATGAGATCCAGTACGTGGATACGACACCAATCTTGGAAATTCAATATCCGATAAAATACCTTTTGAGATAGCTTCTTTTTCTAAGTCGTACATGTTATTCCTTAATAAAAAACTCTTTTTATTTTTTTTCCAATCATATGACCCTCTATGGTCTTATCATCAAGCATAGATAAATCTATAAAATCTTTCAAAGATTCTAAATGTGTATTAAAAATATTATTTTCTAACATCATACCTTCCAGGTCAAATTTAGCTGAATTCAAGTTATTTCGAGATAAAAAATAACCCCCTTCAATTAAATTGCCAATTGCCCACTTTTGAGCATGTAATTTTAATTTTGGAGTTAGAGGAAAACTACCTACATCATTATGCACGAAAGCGATTGGTATATTGTGTTCATCAGATAATTCAGAACAATCCAAAACTTTAACTCTACTGTGTTCTGTTGGATTGTAAATATCATACCCAATACAACGTTCTTTGCCAAAATGTTGACACAATAAATCAAAACTAATACATTTATTTGAACCCAAGACAACAATGTAACCATTATCAGGAATATTATTGATTTTTAAAACCAAATTTTCATAAAGCTTATATACATAATATTCTTTTCCGTATCCATTTACATTTTGTTTTTGATTGTGTAAATTTGTATTATTAAACCAAAACTCTGGGTTATAAAAACTTTCCTCTCTCGTCATTAATTTTCCTTCTTATTTTTGCTAAGAAACTTAGAAACATTATCAGCTATTATTTTATCATAATCATAATATTCTAAACTTCTATGATAATTTTGCATCAAAGAATCAAATGAATTTTGATAATCTTCCTCAGTTAAAGAAGAAAGAATGTTTTGTAGATCTTCTAAAGCATCAAAAGTGATTATTGATCCCATATCAAACCAATTAGATATATTTGGAGCACCCCAATAAATTGGTATCGTTCTGCAAATAAAAGCATCTATAATCTTTTCTGTAAAATAATTTTTATCTCTATTATTTTCTATAACAATGCTAAATTTATACGGTCTGAGTCCATCTGATTTTCTATCGAGAGGTGTTGGAGATCCATTTCCAAACAGATCAACATTTAAGTTTTGTTTTTTTATATGAGATGCTATTGTGTGCCTAAATTTATGACCCTCTAGTTGTGTTTTAGAAGAGTAAATATGAGAGAACATTTTCTCTTTTTTAATGTTCTTTTTAAATGTTGTTTCTGTGTCCACAAAAACACCATCGGCTGGTGTAAAAAAACATTTATTTGGATATTGTTCAAATAATTTAGAATCATAAGTAAATACAGCATCGTAATTAGAAATTAAATTTTCTATATCTTCATAACATTTTGGGAAAAATGCTCTTGGCTCCATAAGCCAAGCAATATTATATTTTGACTCTACTTCAAGAACTTTTTTTAAATTCAAATCAGTATAAATTGTCACATCATTAAGTGAATGATGTTTTTCATGTTTATTTACAAAGTTTTTTTCATAATGCAAAAAGTTATTTGGGCGGCCATGTTCTAATGCATCATTATATGAATTGGCGTGTTTAATATTTGAATCAACAAAATTAATACTTTGTTGTATTGGTTTATATTTTGTTTTGGACCTTATTTCTCTTTCTAATGATTGTTGGTATGTATTATCTATCTTATGATCATTAAGGGGGTTTCCTAAATTATAAATATATTGAATATCTTTTATATAATGGCTTTTAAAAGCAGCCATCTCTAACATTGGAAACATAAATGCTAAATCCCATGTCATTCGATAAAAATTACCTTCTGAGTCTAATAGATCTTTTGTTTTTATTTTATTCCACAAATGTGTTTTAAATGTTCTTAAATGAGATGTGCACCATTCATATTTCCTGTATGATGCTGCTTGAATTATTTCATCTGGAATTTGTTTTGCAAATTTCCCCCTTCTATTGCCGGGGTATTCTGCATAACTACCGTAAGTAAGCCAACATTTTTCTTTATTGTAAATTTTATTTAAATTACTTAATACATCTGCACTTGCAAGCCAATCATCACCATCCAATGTAACAATAATATCCTCTGGATTGGCATTAGATAATTTTATACCATCATAAATATTTTTAAGGGCAAAAGCTTTTTCTGTATTTATTATTAACCTAAATCTATTGTCATTTTCAATTTCTTTTTTTATAATATCTACACTATTATCGGTGGATATATCGTCCAATATGATACATTGAAAATTTTTATAATTTTGAGCCTTTACTGATCTTATACAAACTTTAATCCACTTTTCTACATTGTAAAGAGGTATGATTATTTTAAAATGATTATCCATTAAACACCTCTAAGATAGTTTGCGGAATTATTATTCTTTTTTCTTTCATAATATCTATCAACTCCTCTCCTTTCATTTTATACCAAGGTTCGTAAGAAGCTCCAATATTCTTATTAGTAAATGTCTTCATTCCCATCATTCTCGCCTCTACAACAACTCTTGATAATGTCTCAGGTGTCTTTGGTAAGAAAATAAATTTATTATTTGTACTCAATAAAGATAAAAATTCTTGATAATTTTGCGACGATATAAGCAAATATTCAAAACCCTTTTGTTCGCAATAAAAAACAGTTTCCCTTGTATTTTTATGAGGTATGTTTGAATTCATTATAGAGAAAGCATCTTTTTTTTCTCTATTATTTAATACACGCATTATTTGAAGCGATTCAATGCTCCATAAATTACCTGAGAGATTTATTATATTTTCAATATTTAAATTTTTTTGTATTATATTCTTGTGAAAAGAAGACTGACATAATACAGCAGCAGCATTTTTATAAAATTCAACATTTATTAATTGATCATTAGGTGCTTTATAGTCTTTATAAATCGCTGGGTTTCTTGATAACAAATATTTATGGTCATGCTCGTAAATAATATACTTACATGACCTTGTAATATAATCTTTGCATTCTTTCTTTAAATTTATAAAATTTGAAATTATAAAATTAGAATCTTTATTTTCTTTTAAAATATGAAGTGTCACATGGTTTGATTTTATCTTTTCTATATTAGAGCCCTGTGAATCAAGTATTTTTAATAATTCAAAATCGTTTAATTCACCACCACCAAGCACCTCATTAACAAAGAAATCACTTATATAAATAATCTTATTCTTGTTCAACTATTCCCTCTTCCAAGTGATTAAGCCAGTCATCCACATCAATGTTTTCACCATATACAGCATTACAAAAACCTTCAAACAATTTTTCATCACTAAACTTATTGTCAACTATTGTTTTGAGTTGTTCTGCTGTCTTTTTGGCAGTTTTCCATTTTTTACGAACTTTTCGCAATGCCATTTTATAAGAACCCTGATCAGCATAAGCCCACATTGAATCTGCTTGCAAGACCCCTTCCCACACTGCTTCGTTCTGGATTGGTTGTAAAGTAAACTCTACTTCTTCAAAATAATTTTTACCTTCATGGCATAAAAAATCTTGTTGACCACTCCAGCCAATAGTTACTACCGGCAAACCTTCTCTCGCGGCTTCAAAAAGAGGTAATCCAAATCCCTCACCATGAGCAATATTTATTATAGCTTTAATTTTTGGATTTGTATAAAGTCCAGTCATTTGACCAGAAGTTAAGTCACCATGTAATAAATATACTTTACATTTTCTATCTGGATATTTGGATAGAATATTTTTAAGTGTATCTTGTGTGGCCTCCAAATCCATTTTAGAGTTGTTTCTTAGATTTGTTTTAATAACAAGACCAACATTTTGATCAATAAATTCTTCTACCCACCAAGTAATAGAATTATGAAAATTTTTTCTTGGACCCATTTGAGAAACCATTAAAAAGTTAAAATCTGTTTTTAAATTAAAGCCAGGAATTTCTTCTGGTTCTTTTCGTACCGTATTTTCTCCAACAACTTCTATTTCAACATTTGTTTTTAATGTAAATCTTAGCCCTCCGTCAACTTCTTGGGTTTGTGCTTCATAAGTTGTATTAACAAAAGTTTCTTTTGCATGATTAGATACAACAAGAACCTTATCCATCAAATTACTTTGCTCTAACCAATATGAGGCGACTTTTGTGGTTTCAATGCCAGCAGTGTATCCAATATTTATAGGTGCAAATTTTTGAAATTCATTTGGAATTGTAATTTGTAAAGAAACATCAGGATTAAATTGTTTCTTATGAATTAAAACTTGTGTAAGTGTTATTTTTTCATCCATCCATTGTCTAAATTCGTTATCTTCCCATAACCACCCTGTTTGACCCCAAGTTGTTGGTTGTATAAATACATCAAATAAATCCGGTCTTGAACGAAGAGCACGAAGTGCAAAACGAGACTGTTCGCCATATCCCGATTGAGATAGGACGGGTCCTCTTACAAAAATCTTCTTCTTCATGCTACTTCTCCAAAATAAATTCCATTATATTCCTTTCTATTATCCCAAGAACCATGCTTTTCAATTATATCATCCATTAAGATAACCCATTTTTGATTAAATGTTTCAAAATTATAATTTTCAAGAACATGTTGGCGACCTTTCATTCCTAATTCTCTACGTGCTTCAGAAGACATAAAATAAATTTTTGTTAAAGCACTAAAAAAATGCTCTTTTGAAATTCTATCTTCGTAAATATAAGGAACTTGTTGAGATCCAATAATAGCTTTTGATACTGGTTTTAAACCGACTCCAAACCATTCAAAACCATTTGTAACTTGCTCTTGTAGACCACCAGTTAAAGTTGCAATTATTGGTGTACCACAAGACAAAGATTCTAAAGTTGCGAGACCAAAACCTTCAGCATCTGAAATATTAATTGTACAATCAACCATATTGTATAGAACTGCTAAGTGGCTTGGTTCCACTTTATTAACAGAAAACAAAATTTGTCTATCTAATAAATCTAATTCAGATAAAATTGTGTTTAAATCTTGTCCATGCATATCTTTTGGGTCTGTGTGCATAATCAACTGGGCTTTATCATGTAAATTGTTTAAATCAAGCCACTCTTTAAACCAAAAAATTAATGTTCCTGATTGTTTTCTTCGTGCATTTCTATTATTCCAAAAGAAGATTGTCTTTTTCTTATCAGATTCATTTAAATTATCATCTCTAATTTTTTCTATTTGACTTTCTTCCAGTGGTCTAAACACTTCGCTATTAACAGCATGAGGTATATAAGTACTAGGTACTTCCGGTGCAACATTTTTTACAATATCGTCTGTTACTTTAGATATTGTTGCAATATGATCGTTTGAAGTATAAAATTTACGATTAAACTTTGGATATGGATAATTATCCCAAACATGATAATAAACAATGGGACACAATGGTCTAATTTCATTTTCCATTGCCCAAAGCCAACCCCAAAATCTTGGGTCAGTCATAATCCAAACAGCATCAACCTTTTCAGTTCTCAAAATTGATCTAATCATTTCTTGAGTACCATAACCATCAACCGGAATTATCCTCCAATCTTCACCATATGGTTGGACCGAAATTGGTTGATAGTTTTCATGCTTCATAGCCCCACCAAGCGATATAACAGAATACCTCCCGGTTTTTAGTAGAGCCTCAATAACATACTTTGTTTGAGTGCCAACACCGGAAGGTGAGAGTGGGTGATCCGATAAAGTAAGGATCTTCTTTTTAGTAGACAAATTAACCTCGTTTTCATTATATTATAACAGGTTAAAATTTATTTGTCAAGGGGTTTTTTTACCTTTTTTATAGAAAGAGACCCACAATCTTTTAAATTGTCTCCAATTTGTACTTTATAAATTTTACAACCAAGATGATAAAGAATATGATTTTTGTTTTCTGAAATCCCTACTATGATTCCAATTTCTTTCTTATATGTCTCCACCAAATCTCCAACTTTAAAATCTAGTTCCAATACATTAATGTGTTTTGGATGTATATCAATTGAAACAGCACCATTAGCAACATATAGACTATCACCAGTCGTGTATGTATAATAATCCTTCTTACTCATTTACAATGCTCAGACTTTCTAAAGTCACATCTATCACAAGATAAACGGTTCTTAAATTTTATCTGTCTGTTAATATTAGACAATGCTTTCAATAACAAATCACTAGCATTATTTGTTTTGCGAGGACCAGAAGTAACTCTAAAAAATTCAACGTTATCAGATTTCGCTGTTCTCTTTAAGAGAGCAAAATGTGTCTCCACTAAGCTTGGATCAATATCATATTTCTGACAGAAGAATTTCTTATACAGGGTCAATTGATATGTTGTAATTCTATCAGTCTTTCTCTCGGCATTCCAGCCCCATGAACATGACTTCCAATCAACAATATGATACTTACCATCTTCTGTTTTAGCAACAAAATCAATGAAGCCTTTGAAATTATAATCAGCCTCTTCAAAATTTTCAATTTTTTCAAACAATCGCTCCTCAACGGACACAACTTCAAAATTTCCGAAGTAGGATTCAACCGCAGGGATCACTTCAGGAGAAATTCTATTGGCTTGTGACAGCATTTCCATTACCAATTCAGGTTTAGAAACAGGAACTTTATTAAGTTCGGCTCTGAAAGCATGTTGAAAATATTCTTCGTAGTCTTCTTCGGGCAACTTACCAAGCAAAGCATTTTCACAAAGACTGTGAATAGCTCCTCCAAATGCCGTGTATTCGTTCCCGATAAATCCTTTGATTTTATCGATATACATAAGT
>Ga0209232_1001069_pt1 | contig 15467 bp, 31 predicted proteins | sample ETNvirenome_2_60_FD_184066 | JGI IMG/M metagenome (GOLD analysis project Ga0209232, IMG submission 184066) | Marine viral communities from the Pacific Ocean - ETNP_2_60 (SPAdes) (version 2) | ecosystem: Environmental > Aquatic > Marine > Oceanic | place: Pacific Ocean | collected 2013-06-22
AATCAGCCATTTCTCAAGATCGTCGTGCATCTCTACGAGATCGAGGTAGCTGAACTGGTCGAGTTTTTCGCGTGTAAGGACGCGATCAGGTGAATTCATGGTGCTTCGAAGGAGCTATCGAACTGTAATTGGTGCTTTTAGAATTGCAATTAGCTTAATGTAACGAAATATGCCAGGTACCCACGAGGGAAAGGCTTTCTTGAAAGACCTTTTGTATCGCCCTGATGAGGATGATTCCAGCTTTGAGACGATGCCGTATGATCCGAACAAGGATGATGCAGGCGTCGAGCAGCTTCCCTATAAGACTGCAGGGTTGATGCCTGAGGACGACATGCTTTTGAAGTCATTACTCAAAGGAGAGATCGGTCCGCTGACAGATCCCCGAATCAGGAAAGCTATCGATGACTTACAAAAACAGAAGTATGGATACAACAAAGGTCGGGCTTGATTTGCTCAACTAAAATAGAGATATTAGAGGTACAAGATGAGTCAGACTAAAGCTCAGTTAGTTAGTGGTATCACCATTTCAGGGTCTGCCAACGAGGTTGCCTTTGATGGCGGACCTTTGTTTGAAAAGTGCAATATCACGGCGGGAAAACTCAGTGACAACACCAATATTGACTTAGCTAACGGCAATACACATCTATTTACAACTCAGGAGACCACTACCTCGACTCCTAATATCAGGGTTAATAGCAGTACTTCGTTGAACTCTTTGATGGCTATTGGCCAGTCAATTGTTGTTAACCTCATCACAACAGCAGCCGCCGGAGGTTACTCTGCACAGCTGACTATCGACGGAGCCAACGTAACCGAAAACTGGATCGGTGGAGCAGCGCCTGCTGCTGGTGGGGCGAGCGGTTTAGATATTTACGCTTTTACGATTATCAAAACTGCGAACGCAACTTTTACAGTCATCGGTAATCTGTCTAACACCGCTGCTTCTTGATTATGAAGGAATGTAATATTGTCAAACAAAGCCCTATTGCGGGTTTAGCTGCTTATGGGGGTGGTGCAGGTAGTGTTATTTTTGGCAGAAAGGGTGTTGGTGGCTATCAAATACAGAAATCCGTGCGTTTCAACTCAGCTGATACGGCATATCTAAATCGCACGCCGTCGTCTGCAGGTTCAAATACGACTTGGACGCTTTCAACTTGGGTAAAAAAGACCGGAAACGATAATCACATTTTCGGTGCAGGTGCTGGCAATACTCCAGGTCGTTTTGGCTTTGGTTTTAACGGTTCTGACAATATTTTTGCATTTGTAATCGCATCTAACAGTACTGTTTTTTCGATTACAACTGATGCTGTTTTTCGTGATCCCAGCGCTTGGTATCACATTATTTTGATAGCAGATACCACAAACAGCACACAAGCTGATCGTTTTAAAATCTATGTGAATGGTGTTCTTCAGTCTGTAAGTGGCACTTTGATGCCATCAAGTCAAAACACTTATGTAAACACCACTGCAGCTCATACGTTTGGTCGTCGTTCATATACCGGTAGTGATTATTTCAACGGTTATTTAGCCGACATACATTTCATCGACGGTCAAGCACTTGCACCATCTAACTTCGGTAGAACAGATGATGATGGCATCTGGGATCCGAAGAAATTTACCGGATCATTCGGAACGAACGGATTCCATCTTTTCGACTTCGCCAATGAAAGCGGGATCGGCAATGATTCCAGCGGCAATGACAATGACTTTACAGTAAACAACATCAGCTCGACTGCAGGTGCAGGCAATGATGTTCTGTTTGACGTACCAACAAACGGTACGCAGTCAGACACCGGTGCGGGCGGAGAAGTCAGCGGCAACTACTGCACATTCAACCCTTTATATGAGCTTACAGGCGGGTATAACTTTGCTCTCAGCGATGGCAACTTAGAGGTTACTAACGGCGGTGACGCGCCCGGAACTATGGCTTTTGGTTCTGGTAAAAAGTATTTCGAGTTGACAGTCAAATCTGCAAGCAGTTTTTCTCAAGGGTACTTTGGCATTGTTAATATCGCTGATCATATAAGACCTAGAAGTTGGGCTACATCTCAAATAGCAGCTTTAAGGGATTCTGGGTCACTTTACGGTGATGGCAGTACAGGTTCTGCTCCAGCCGCAACGCAAGTGGGTGACGTTTATGGTTTTGCTGTTGACGTAGATAATCAAAAACTATTTATCTCCGTAAATGGAACTTATCTGAATAGTGCTGACCCTGCTAGCGGTACGGGTGCAAGTTTTACTGGACGTGATTTCTCAAATTACGCACCGTTAGCGTCTATTGTTGCAGGCAACAGCCAAACCATTGTCCTTAATGCAGGGCAAAGAGCATTTAACACAAATGCGCCTTCAGGGTTCAAGTGTCTCTGCACAGCAAACTTCCCGGACCCAACGGTTGCCGACGGTAAGGCTCATTTTGACGCAGCTATCTACACCGGAACGGGTAGTAACATATCAGTCCCTCTTGGGTTTGAGCCAGATTTTGTATGGACAAAATGCAGAAATGCTACCTCGGGCCATGTGCTTCAAAACCGTCTTAGCGGCATTACGACGAAATACTTACAGTCCCAAGCCACTGATCAGGAGTACGACGGCACTGGTGGTGTTCAATCAACAAGCTCAACAGGGTTTGTGCAAGGAACAGGTAGCGGCGTAAATACAAACAACAACACTTATGTGAGTTGGGCCTGGAACGCCGGGGCAAATAGCAACAAGACTTATGCCGTCAAAGTTGTTAGCGACAGTGGCAACAAGTACCGCTTTGATGACTTTGGGACAAGTGCCGTAACGCTTGACCTATCTGAGGGCAGCACTTACATTTTTGATCAATCAGATAGTAGTAATGCAGGTCACCCACTGAGGTTCTCTACTACATCCAATGGAACACACGGTGGAGGCACTGAATATACAACAGGGGTGACGGTCACCGGCACACCAGGACAGGCTGGGGCAAAAACTACAATCGTTGTAGCAGCCAGTGCTCCGACACTTTATTACTACTGCTCAGTCCACAGTGGTATGGGCGGGCAGGCAAATACCAACAGTACGGGTGGGGCATCTAACTTTGCGGGCAGTACTCAAGCGACTGTAAAAGCAAATCAAACTGCTGGATTTAGCATCGTAACTTACACTGGAACGGGTTCAGATGCGACAGTAGGCCACGGTATAAATAAGGTCCCTGAGATGATTATTTTGAAGGGCAGAAACTTTGCAGATAATTGGCGCGTTTATCACAAGTATTTGGACGCAACTGAACCTGAAGATTATTATCTGATGCTGGAGTCGACTAATGGAAGGTCTGCCGATCAAAATGCGTCGTTTATGGCCGACACCGCGCCAACAAGCTCAGTGTTTTCACTCGGCACAGATAGCGCAATTAATGGCTCGTCAAGAACCATGCTGGCTTTCTGCTTTGCACCTATCGAAGGCTTCAGCGAGTTTGGTTCGTATGTAGGCAACGGGTCGTCTGATGGTCCATTTGTTTATACCGGATTCCGGCCCGCATTCTTAATGTGGAAGAATATAACTAATAATGGATTTAACTGGGGAATTATTGACGCAGTAAGAAGCCCAATCAACTATATGAGCAAAACAATTAACCCTAATTTAACTGGTTCTGAATCAAGTCGCAGTACTAATGATGCCTTTGACTTTTTGTCAAATGGTTTCAAGGTAAGAGCAGGCGGCAGCAATGCACGCAATCAAAACGGGTCCACGTTCGTCTACGCCGCCTTCGCTGAGAATCCCTTTAAGACCGCTCGTGCGCGTTAGTGAGTCTCCATCCAATTAGCACCGACTTTACTTTCGCCAGTCAGGGGACACTTCAACCCAAAGTATTCCCCTGATTTTCTAAAGCTATCAATCGCTAGTTTTTGATAGATGTCGACACAGGAGGGACGCACTTGTGCTTGGATTTCATCATGCACGTGGGCCACGAAAGCATAGTGATGCCCCCAGACAAAGCCCGTCTGTTTTAGATCGTTATACAAAATCGTGGTTGCTTTTTTGACAGAAATAGCACCAGTCGATTGTAAAAGTTGGTTGAGGGCTGAGTGACGTGATCTGATTTGTAGTCTCCTGCCATCAATACCCGTTAAATAACCTCTTTCTGTAATGCGTTCATCGATCTTATCCTTCAATTGTTTAATTGCAGGAAGGTTTTTATAAAACGTATTAATAGTCTCCTTGCCTAGTTCGGTCTGCTTATATTCATTCAAAGATGGGTCAATAACTGATCCGACCTTCTTTGATCCAGCGCCATAAAGTAGGGCGTAGATTAATCTTTTCGCAAGATCTCTTGTTGATTTAGGTATATCACCTTCGCCGTCGTAAATACCAAACAGTTTGGCGTTATAAGTATGAATATCGAACCCATCTGTACTGACGAGCCCAGCATATTCGCCGCCATCGAAGTGTGCTAGTTGAGCACCAAGTGCACGCAACTCCAGGCCAGAGGCATCACAACCGCAAAGAACCCACCCCACAGGTACAACGAAAAGAGATCTACATTCGGCTCCATAAGCGTGTCCTACTGACGGAATTTGTGCAGTATTGGGACGTCGATGTGAGCAGCGTCCGCTGATACATGCATTAGTAATAATCGTACCGTGGATACGACTATCTTCAAAAACTTGACTATGTTTTAGCCACGCTTCTTTACCTTCAGCAATTTGCCCAAGGCGCTTGTTGAGCATTTGGTACTCACCGAGTAACTTAGCTTCCGGATACTTTTCACCAAGCTTCTCCAGAACGTCATCGTCGACCTTTTCGTTTCCCTTTTCGGTAGTCGAGAAACTAATTTCAGGGTAACGCTCTCGTAAACGCCGTGCGGTTTGTTGCCGCGAACCGGGATTAAATAAAATGACTTTGTCCTTAAGACGTTTTCCTGTTTTATCCGAGATTCTCTCTTGAACAATTGGTGGAAAAACTTCTTGGAGCTGATCGTGGATTTCAGCCCTTTTAGTTTTGAGGACGTTGACCAAGCCAAAGGCAGCCCTTTCATTGAAATGGAATCCATGCTGTTCAATCATGGTAGCTATAACAGCAAACTCATGCTCCAGCTCGAAGCATCTGGAGTCCAATCCTTGCGTTTGAAAATATTCGTACAGGACTTGAGTGACCAAGGTGTCTTGTTCGCAGTAAACCTGCATCTCTTCAGACCACTTGTCCCATACGTTGACGTCTGCGCCTTTTGATTTTTTCTCGTTCTCTGTGAACTTAATCTTCTCTACACCTAAGCGCTCACCCCATGCTGCAAGCGAGTGTTTACCCCTGTATTTCGGTGGAATGTGAGAGTATTTCTGATCATCCACCATTTCCATTTCTGGTGACAGGACTCTGCTGATGATTAGGGTGTCGTGGATTGCAGAGTCAGGCTTCGCTTGGAACGACGGATAAACCTTTGCGATTGCTCTGGCGTCAAAGTTAATGAAGTTGTGTCCGATAACAACATCTGCCTTGGCAAGTAGATCTAGGCCGTGCGCAATCGAGTGGTAAGTATTGAGACGGCTTGTCTCATTAGTACAGCTTATGACTTCTCCTGTGGCCATGTCCCGTAGGACAAGAGAGTGCACGCGATCTAGTTCATGGAGCAATCCGTTTGTCTCAAGGTCGCATACGTAAGCCAGCATGAATCAGAAAAACTTTTTGTAGAGACTGCCGACGTTCACGATAGACAGGTCATCAATTAAATCAGCCTTTTTAAATCTTTCTTGAATGTTCTTCATCTCGGTCAGGTCGCCCAGGCAAATTGCCGCATTAAGACTGCGGCTGCTGCCCATGTCGACAAATTCAACGCCTTTCCGATCCTTTGTATAACAGAGTACTCTTTTTGTTTGCGAATCACAGAACACGAAACCAGATAGCATGACTCACTCTCCCTGGTTCTGGGTCGGAGTAGCCCGCATCATGAAGATGTCAAGTGCGATGTGCATAAACAGGGGCACCATTTCGAAAGCCTTCGCAGGCAGACCACCGAATAGTGCGTCGAGCTTGTCATTCAAATCAGTACGGTGCAGATCTTCAAATTCAATTGCGAGCATCTGCGCTACATTCAAGATGAAGTCAGAAGGATCTTCATCCTGGTGCTTGAGTTGTTCAACAAGCTCCCAGAGTTCAGGATCCTGCTGAATCATTAGCAGTAATTCTTCCACGATGACCTACAGAATACGCCGCAAGTTTACAAGCTCTACATTTGAGGTTGATGGACAGCTTTGTAAGGTTGTTTTAGATCCTCTCTGGCTTAATACCCATGGTGGGACTGCTTGGAATGTCGGCTTCGCTGTAGGCAAATCACGCCGTCAATTAAATGATTGGTATAACGAACGTAAGAACAGACGTGCGCGTTCGGTCAAGAATCACATGAATGGCAAGTCAGGGATGAAAGCCATCATCAAAGGTTTCGAAGAGGTGTTGCGTTTGCGCTGGGTTATTGAGCCAGGGGATTGCATTATCTTTGACTGCACGTCAGCTCATCCTGAAAAGCAATTCAGAGCCTGGTCAAGATGGATGAAATACCACCCTGATCTACTGGCGGACCCGGAGAAATTGGAGTTTTACTGGTTCCGACCTCCTTACCTAAGTGATCCTTTGTGGGATTCGTACAGAATTATTCCCCAGACTCCTGCTAATCCTCTAGAGAGCACGGCGGGTCGACGTTACTATGATTGTTTTCTAGTTGATCCACTGCCTTCTGGTAAGACTCAATCCAGTTGACAAAGATATCGTCAATCACACCAGGTTCGATCCAGTCTGCCATTGCCACAACTGCTTCGCGTAGTTCGTCTTCGAACTCAGGCTGGCCAACCATCGAAGACAAGGTTGCCTTAAGCCATTTATTCGGCGTCGCAACTGGGTCTATATATTTCATTCAAGGTCTATGACTATCCGCCTTAGTCTACCTGTGCGATCTCTTAGTTCGTAGACCTGGAATTCGCCGTCCCCGACTTCTGTCTCAAAAACTGTTCCCAAGCCGACAGCAGGCAATCGAATCTTACCCGTTTCAGAAACGCCGATATGACTTGGATCAACAACAGAGAGCGAGCCGGAATCACTGCAAACAGAGCCTATAAGTTTTGGCTTGGCAAGTGAAAACACAGCACGTTTGTTCAGAGATCAACAATAGTATTATACATCTGGGGCCGAAGAAGAACAGCGTCAGGCCCTGGGGAAGTGTGATTTTTGCTGTTTCCCACACTTGGAAAGTGACCAGCCTTGCCGCACCTACCACGGTGAGGCTGCGCCCCCAGAATCTTAAGAAATTTTTTACGTTAAGTGTTCCTACACAAACGGTATTAATTGTTACTTAGTTCATAAGATAAGTGTAGTTCAAAGGAGCGGTCATGACTCGTCTGACTTACAGGGGCAACAAGTATTACAAGGAAGCGTTCCTTCAGCAAGATCTTCAGAATTGGAACGATCGGCATCGTCCTTCACTTTGGCTGCGCTATCGAGGCCGCAAGTACCGCCCTGTTCAGGTTGGGGGTCAGTATTCGAACGAATTGAACAAGCTCCAGACATCTGATTCTCTCTAAGTTTCATTACTCTAACTGAGGATAGCCATCAGTAAAAATATTTACATATGTTTTGATCGGTGGCTATCTTTTTTATAAGTTCATCACGCTTTTTGTGATTTTCAGGGCGTGCGAACCAAGAGTCTTTGTAAACCTCGGCCATCAATGCATCTTTAGCATCACATCGTGAGCTTCTAGATGGTTTTGCTTCTGCCATGAGATTGAAGGTAAGTAATGAGATAAGAAATGAAAGGGAAAGCCAGTTCATTTGCCCCTACCTGAACCTTAATAATGCTAGACCCAGTGAATTGCAGCTAGGCCTGTGCATAAAGTGGCACTGACCGCACCTTGAATTTAGCGAGTTTATTGATTTAGCAGTGTTAATTTTTTTGTTGACTGCTTCTCAATTTTAAACAAATGCTTAAGAAGGCCTTAGCCAGTCTTGCTGCACTGGTTGCTTCTTCACCTGCTGCTTTTGCTGGACCCTACGTGAATTACGAAACCAATGTATCCTTTGCGGGATCTGATTACACTGCAAGCCTGCATGAGCTGCACATTGGCTTTCAGGGATCTACTGATTATGTTGACTACTATCTGCAAGCAGGACCTGCAGTGATCGCAGTTGATGATGCAGATTCTGACATTGAGCTGTCAGGTAAGGCTGGTGTCAGTGCACCTCTCGCTGAAAAGCTGGATGTATATGGCGAGCTTTCTTTCCTGACCGGCGAAATTGACACCGGTTATGGTGTAAAAGGCGGTATCACTTACTCTTTTTGATAGTAACTAAAACCTGGGCTTAACACACCCAGGTTTTTTTGTGTGTGCTCGATTTAATATAAGTAAATGGCACAAGAAAAAGGCAAGTACACAAAGCCCGGTTTGCGTGAGCGGATCAAGAAGCGCATTATGGCCGGGTCAAAAGGCGGCAAGCCTGGGCAGTGGTCTGCTCGAAAGGCTCAGATGCTAGCCAAAGCTTATAAGGAGAAGGGCGGAGGATATAAAGGTGGCAAGAGTGAAAAACAGAAAGATCTCAAACGCTGGGGAAAGGAGAAGTGGATGACTCGAAAGGAGTACGAGAAGAAGAAGAATGACTGAAGTCCACTCAAAAATTGACGCGATCATCGGAGAGCTTGAGAAGGCCTCGAAGACGCATGCTAACCAAGCCAAGAAACTTGGTGTGATCTTGGCGACGCTTAAGAAAGCAAAAGAGAGCTGACATGGCAGACAAAGCAATTGAACCTGGTAAAAAGTCAACAGAGCGTTATCTGCCTGAAAAAGCTTGGGCTGCAATGTCAAAGGCAGAGCGTAAGAAGACTGATGACAAGAAGAAACGTGAGAGCCGTAAAGGTAAGCAGTTTGTAGAGAATACAGACACGGCACGTAAAGCACGCAAGGCTGTCAGTAAGGCTGAAAAGAGAAAAATGGGCCAAAGTTGACACGTTTAAAGTAAGACATCTTTTTCAATAGGGACATGAAAAAGTTTCTTGCTTCAGTGCTGGCAGCAGCCGCAATCGCTACGCCTGCTTTAGCAGAGGACAAAGTTAAATCCTGGCGCAGCTTCGACTCAGTCGGCTGCATGATGCTTAAGGAGTGCACTGAAGGCGTAAGACAGCTCAAGAGTTGGGCTGATCTTGGTCCTGAATATGAGATCGCTGCAGCTGAACTCGACGAGATCATCCAAGCGATGGATAAGGTCGGGGCTTCTGTGTATCTCGCAGATGAGAAATACTTCGCTTTCCGTATGCGTGGTGTCTATGACGTGCGTGGCAACAGCATGTTCCTCAATGAGTTCTACATTGATCAACCAACGAAGATGATCCAGGTCATCAGGCATGAAGGTTGGCATGCTGCTCAGGATTGCATGGCAGGCACACTGGACAATACTTTTACCGCTTTAATTCATCCAGAAGAGGCAGTACCTGATTGGATTCGACGTGGTGCAGAGAGGACTTATCCGAAAAATGTTTTGCCTTTCGAAGCTGAAGCCATGTGGGCAATGTATGTCGAGAATAAGACTGTTGAAGCACTAAAAGTTTGTGGAAGCCCTCAGAAAATGTGGGAGCACTACACACCCACACCCTTGACCGGAGAATGGTTGAAGAAAGAGGGTTTCATGTGAATCAAAAGTTAGGTCAACAGGGTTAAAGTAGTGGAGTTGTAGATAAAATTATGCTGTCTTCAAAGTATCGCTTGCGGTTGGAATACATCTGCAAGCGAATAGCAGATGGTCACGAAGTTCAGCTTGAAGATATGATTTGGGCGGACAAATTAGCTAAAGCAAATCGATCTGCAGGAGAAATGTTACGTCGAGCTCGCCGCACAGCCAACAACCCAGAGATGCAAGAGGGTGATATGGATGATTTTTTAAATAAAATGGACCTGGGAGACCCAGATCCAATGCGTCATAAGACAAGTTTCGATTCAGTTGAGCAGATCGCTGAGTGGTTTCATGACGAGAAACCTAGCGATTGGCGCCAACGGGATTAAGCGCAGTCAGTAATTGGACCACCGTGCAGCCAAGCGTTGCACGTTCTTGCTGCTGCGCATTTAAATTTGAACAGCTGACAGTAACCTAAGTTCGCTAGATCCTGCACGTCGTAAGGATCAGCTGCTTTTGTCTCGTTGATGCCCTCGATCATGCAATCAAGGATCTTTTGCGTTTGATCGAATGCTGCACAATTACCGCATAAAGCAGTCTTTACAGTTTCGACATCGCTGTTCCATAACTCTGCCTTTTCTTCCCAGAACCCAGGATCGGGAGCGCTGGGGTTCAAAGGACCATATCCAAAGTTTTTGATTGTCCAGTCTCTGTTTTTGATATTCTCCTTGATGTCTGTTGTGGCAGTCGGGCAAGCCTCACCCACTGCACTAACAGTTTTACCGAGAAGAATTTCAAGCTTTGGATTTTCGTTCACTTGTAAGTACCCTTGCTTACTTCAATTTTTTTGAGGATCGATCCAAGCTCATCGTAATCATCCCCGTAACAGTTGTTTTGTGCCAGGTGGTGCTGCCTGCTACGAACCACCGTGTAGATCATGTCTAGTTCGTGGTTTGTAAAGTGTGTAGCCAGTTCACTCATCAATCACTACCTCTTTTAAATAGTCGTTAAACCCACGGGAAAAGCACAGTGAGATAAAAGCCGACTGTGTTGTGCCTCGTGGCATTAAACCCAGCTCAATAAGACTGTCGAGGGTTGACGCAATTAACAAGCGCTCTGTGTTGCTTTTGATCAATGGAAAAAAACGCTGAACACTCTCTGTTTCAGGCATAACCTTATTCCGGCTACGTAATATTCTAAAGCCGTGTGTTTTCTAGTCAGGAATTGTTTTCGAACAACAAGAATTTCTTCACGTCTTTATCTCTGGCCTCGATCAAGCTACCAATCATCTTCAACTTTTTCTCTGCGTTGAGAGCGCGAGTGCTCCAGTAGACGAGGTGGCGATTAGTTTTGTCGAGCTCTGTTTCTAATGCAGTTTGGAATAAAGCAGAAGGACTAATACTGACATCGGACTCCTTCCATTTTGTGTGAAGGGCTTCAGGAACTGAGACGCTTAAAACTACTGCCACGGCATAAAAAAACATGCTACCCATAAGATAGCATGCTCTTCTTACTTGTATTTTCAGCCAGGGATTGTCATCCTCAGGTCATTCGTTACCATCACTGGCATCGGTTCACTGACACACAAAGTGCTGGCTACACGAAGATCATTTGCAAAGTCTTCGGCTCTATCAAAAGAGGAGAAATGCGCGGCATGCGCGTCTTGATCCACGTGGTACACGAGAACCACCCAGGATGAAATCGGATCCTTCGCCATTCGTATATTTGGCTGCCTTATCAGATTAGCAACCTAACTTTGCCAAACTACGAAAACATTCTTAAGTCAGGAGACCCTAGACAACAAACGGTCCTGACTTGTAGTAAACGGATGGGTTGTTCTGCACGAAGTCATCGGCCTCTTCATGACTTGTGATCTTGACCACCTCACTGCGACCAGTGGTGGTGTTTTGGCTTAAAACTGCCCACGCCAAATGGATTGACCGGCCTTCTGAATCAACTGCTTCCATTGCAGATATCTCGCTCGCGTATCTCATTATGCGGTGAATAAACTTGCAGAGTGCAAGGACCAGACCAAAGAAAAAACCATTGCTACCACTGGAGTTTGACCTCCGTAAGGTAACAATGGCTGCAGTAGAAGATCCTAAAAGATCTTTAAGGATCAGAACATTGATTCGTCGTCCTCAAAAAGAAAAGAATCATCAGGAACGACCGTCACTGGGGAACCAAGGAGGAGGCTCGCAGCAACGCTCTGAACGAGGTTGTGATGCGCTTCATCGGGATTGATGAGAGCCTTTGCTGCAGCTGCGTGCTGCATATCCCTTAACTGGTTCCTGGGCGTGAAGAGGGCCATGGCCTAGGTTCGGATTACCCCCTCAGGATACATCGGAATCGCCGAACTGGTCACCCATCGGGAAGTTGTTTGGTACAAAATATTCAGGTTCGAAATTGTACTTAATATTGTCGATCAGTTCAAGGGTCTGGTCGAGCTGCAACTCCTGTTCTCCGTGGATCGTATCTAAGAACACAGCATCGTCCATCAGGTCTTCAAGACACCTGTAGGCAGTCTCAAGAGTCTCAACGATGGACTTATAACGCTTAGCGAGGCTAGGGTCTTCCTTCATTGATCTGATGGCGTAAGTGTGTAAATTCATCACAATCAGTTTAATTTAGTAATCCTAGTCTTCAGCTTCAGGGTCGTGGTATTCGACAGAGAATCCGTAAATATCTCCGGTCTCTTCGTCTTTCTCGACCAACACTTCTCCTTCACTTTCAAGAAAGTCATAGTACCTATATAGAGCGTCCATTTCTTTGCTGAATTCATTAGCCATTCGCTCTTCTTTCCAGTCGAGCCAGTCATTAAAGCAATGTTCTCTAGTTTTCTCGACCCATCTGTTGTTGGTCCAGCGCAGATCGTAGTCCACTAGCATGTCTGTGATCTCGTAAGCAAGAGCGTAGAGTCTGTTGTAAGTCATAGGTTCAGGTAATTACCTCTATTCTGCACTGCACATGCTGAAGTTATGATATTAGTATCTATCGCTACAGAATTATGAACTTAGCTTTTATCACTTACATGCAGGCCAAGAAGCGCCGCCTGGCCCGAGAGAGTAATAAGTACAGCATGGCTGTCATGCAAGACATGAAAGAAGGACGTAGCATGGCGTGTGAAGTAATTGACTGCAGCGAGAAATGCACGACAAAGCTCCGTTGACACTAGAAGAGCTCATCGAATTGGCTGATGAGTTCTTCCCTTCGTTCAATGAGATCCACTCCCGCATGCCTGCTGGCGCATCGGTTCGAGAAACTCTTCAGGTGTGGGACAAGATCGCTGAACTTGCAGCAGTGAAAAAGAAAATCGCTAACAAGCCCAAGCGACTGGGTTTTAAAGAAGCTAAGACTGCGTGGATTGATTAGTTTCTTGGAGGGACTTCACCGTATCCCGTAGTTCCGCAACATCACGGAGTCCCTCAACTGAGAACCACGGTGCGTTCTCCCATGAGAATCCTTCACCAAAGGTGCTATCAGGATTAACGATGTACCAGTGACAATCAACGTCAGGAATATCAACTGCACAATGCGACCAGTCATTGCTCCACTGTGGCACCTGAACCCACATTAGGTTGGCCAATACAAAAGCAAAGAAGCTGCTGATCATTCGTTCTCCTCTTCATCGATAGTTGTCCACTCGGTCCAACTTGTGTTGACGTGGTGGCTATGAATGAACTCGTGGAATTTATATAGTTGCATTGATTGCTGGTACCAAGCTTTCTTGGCGGCTTCGTGGTCACCAGCATTCTTGAAGTCTTCAGCCTTAAGGCTAGTTTTATATTCATGGACTGTTTGTAGAGTCTGGCAACTCAAATCCCATAGCTCTCGGAGTAGCTCCCCTTGGGTGTCGCGTCGCGGCGTGTTCACCTCTGCATTGGCGATGGGTGTACCGCAGGCTGCTGTTTCCTTGTGCTCAGGCTGCACACGCACCTGACCTTCTCGGTGCCTGTTGCTGTGGAACTTCATTGCTCTGTGCCTGGAGGGGGGGGTCAAAAGCGAAAGTATTTTTCGGAATGGGAGCCGCTCACGCGCTGACACTCCCTAACCTGCTTCCGTTGACAGGGTAACGAATCATGATCCAGAGGATTATGAATATCAATCGGACGGCCGATCGATGAGTACAACTTACCAGGTGGACACGTAGTGTGCAACTAAATGCCGTCGTTGATAATTATGTGCGCAATGAACCAACAAGTAAGAATTAGAATGATACCTATACCGGTTGTGACACCCCACGGGAAGTTTGACATACTTGTATCTTCCAATAGCTGCAGTCTTCTCCGTCCTCTGTCAAATACTCAGGTAGATCGAAGCTGCATCGTTCCTGCTCATTGTAAGAACAGTTGGAGCAATCTTTTACATGTTTATTAACAGATCCAGATATCTGATCTATATATAGTTTGAGCTGGTTGATGATCCTTTCGTTCTCAATCGATTGTTTGTAGAACGCCTCGGATACTTCGTAGCGTGTGACCTTGTGATTACACGCGAGGCACTCATACCGGCGCCTCCTGGAGCCAGCCTTTGGATTCTTGCGGCTTTCGACCAGATTCAACGTTTTCTTGCCGCACTTCTCACAGGGGACAAGATCTTTGATGCCGTGACCTACTTGCATTCGTCAGACCAGAGTGCTTCAGAAATCGTGGGGAAGTTTTTGGTGAAGATTATCTTCGCCTTGTTAGCAATAACCCTGTGTTCGTATTGAGTACCAGGATCACAGCGGAGATCCAGATAATGAATCCAAGAACGGAGTGTGCCATTCATGTATAACCTGGTGGGCGAGCACATTGGAAGCACACGCCTGGCCGTCTCCTTTGCGACGCCTTCTTCTAACATCTGTTTGTACAGATCATGCCCAGACTTGAAATGTTTATCAGTTAAGTCTTCAAGCATGTACTGCATTTCATCAGTCAAATCATCAAAACTATTCTGACGATTGTGACTGTCCTGCCTTCTGAATTGTGGTACAGCGGCCTGAGATGTTTCGGCATAACGTTGTGACCACTCCTGGAATGAAAAGCTACGATGTCTACAGATTTGAGCCGAAATATCGCGCTGAGTATATATTTCAACACACATATTTGCCATCTCAAATGGTGACCAATGGCGGTGTTTAATCAGGAACCGCAATAACCTTGGCCCTGTCTCGATATTGTTTTCATTTTTCGGTGCACTCACTCGTGCCATCTTGATGATCATCGACTCTGCATCTGGCGTACACCAGACCAGGTTGCAGGATGCCTTCTCTGCTTTCATTTCAAGCCTCCAGCCGGGTTAAGAGTTCATGGCTTTCCAGCTCATTTTCGTGCACCAATCTGGTTTCGACAACCCATTCTGGTCGACTCCTGATATCCCACTTGACGTTGGCCCAGCGTCGCTCTGAATAACCTTTCTTGGCAGTGCGGGACCGCTGTTTACGTATCTCCAGCTCGATGATCTCCCCGAGCTTGGAGGCCTGGGCATTGAAGGATGTATTGAAGTTGGTGACGAAAGGCCGCGACGGCCTCTCTGCTACACGGTCACCTACTTGGAACTCGCGATTCGAGTTGAGGAGTTTGGTGCTTTCGCCTAATGACATCAGTAATCACCAGTGAATTTGGACAGTTCGTCTTCGTGGATCAGTCGTTGCTCGTCGACCCACTCGGTGCGTTCGCTACCATCCCACTGCACTTCACAGTGCCAGCGATAGGACACACCAGCCTTTGATCTCTTGGAGCGGATAGCTTTCTGTTCACGGGTCACGACGACACCGTGTTTAGCACCTTTCAGTGCAGGTGTGTTGGGCAGGCTCAGGCCACCGCCGAGGGTGCGCTTGCAGATTCGATCACCAACAGCAAACTCACGATTGAGTCCGA
>Ga0209232_1001070_pt1 | contig 15457 bp, 6 predicted proteins | sample ETNvirenome_2_60_FD_184066 | JGI IMG/M metagenome (GOLD analysis project Ga0209232, IMG submission 184066) | Marine viral communities from the Pacific Ocean - ETNP_2_60 (SPAdes) (version 2) | ecosystem: Environmental > Aquatic > Marine > Oceanic | place: Pacific Ocean | collected 2013-06-22
AACAGGTAGAAGTGAAGCCAATGATAGGGGCAAAAGGTTATTGGGCTACAAACTATCGGTAGAGATTAAGCGGTTTGGGCGAAGTACAGTTTAGGTGAGAAAAAATGGTTAGTAATGAGATATTTGTAGGGTCAGGAGTTATTGCTAGTTATGCACCGGAGAGTAAAATATTTCTTGGTAGTAATTGTTTAGTTTCTGATGCTGCTAATTCTATAATTACTATTGACACAGATTATACTGATGGAACTAGACAAACTTTAAAATTAGTTCCTAATTTATACACAGGTTGTAATATTGAAATAATTGATACAAGTGCTACTACTAACAAAGTAATAACCAGTGTTTTATCCAATACAGATACTACTATTACTGTTGCTGAAAATGTGTTTACTACAACAGGTACAAATTGTACTGTTACAATACAAGAATTTGGAGCACCTGTTCCTGTTTTTGCTCCTACTAGTGGTAAAACCTCAATTCTTTCTGATAATTGGTTAGGTCTTGTAAATACATTTACACCGCCAAATGTAGAAGTAGAAACAGGCGAATTAAATTTAGTTGCAGGTGGTTCTAGAAATTTAGGCTTTCAGTTTACTAAGGGTGAAACAGTAAGTGGTGGAAGTTTAGAAGTATCTATGAATAATCCAATGTGGTTATATTACGCATTAGGTAACGTATCTGTAAGTAGTATGGCCGGAACAGATACTCTTAGTACTAGTGGTGGTACTAATGAAATTGCAGTAGATGTAACAAAGGGAATTGTTCGTAATATTGTTCCAAGTGGTACAACGGGTGCTGAAGGTTATCCTGACCCTTCTCCTGTAGGAACTCAAGTAGACGGTACAGAATTTACTGATAATTTTAGTAAGATAAACGCTACTGACGCTACTAAAGAGTTTGTCTATGGTATTACAGAAGACAATTCCGGTACATTACCTTCTTTTGCTTTAGATGTTTCATATTCAAAAGGAGCGAATAGAGCATCCGGTGGTGATTTTTCAGTTCAAACTGCACCATCATCAAGTACACCTGAAGAACAAGTATATTCTAGAATCTTTACAGGATGTCAAGTTAATTCTTTAACCCTACAATTTGATGAAGGACAGGAAGTAAAAAATTCAGTAGAATTAGTAACTCGTAGTGCATTCGATGCACCACAAAATTATGCACCTCATAGACAAGTAATAGATATAACTAGTTATAGCAACTATTCAGAAAATAAAATACCATATTTATTTCATGATGGTACTATTGAAATTTATGGACAAAGTTTTGCTAGAGTTAAATCAGGTACTTTAACAATAAATAATAACATTGTAGGTCAAAGATTTATTGGTAACTATAATAATCAAATTATGTCTAATCACACTGCCGGACAAAGACAGTATGAACTTTCTTTAACTCTACTTATTACCGATACAAAAATTTGGGATTTATTAAGAGAAGGTGGAGAAAGTAGTCATGGTTCAGGTGGTACTGATAATATTTTAACGTTGAAGTTTGAAAGAAATTCTGAAGATTTTGTACAAATACAATTTAAAGATTATATTACTCGTTCTGTTTCTGTACCATATCCTGATGATAAAGGACCAGTTGAAGTTGAAGTAACTATAAGTCCTAGAACATTACATAATTGTAGTTCTAATAGTAGATGGGCTATTTACCATCTTAATGATTAAGGAGGAATATCAAAAATATAAGATATTCTAGTATTTGAAATTCCACCAACAATCCGTTTGTTTGTTTGTTGGTTATAAGTTAGGTGGAAGAAAATGAATAAAGAAGTAGTAAATGATAAGAGTGTGCTATTTGCACTAAATGAAACAACGATGCATGAATTAAGAGTAAGCCCAAACTCTGAACAAATAATGAAAGTTTGGGTTAAAGAACCGACATGGCTTCAGGTAGAACAAGCCCTGTCTTCTGTAATGGATTTAAATCAACAGACCCAGTCTATGAATTTAGATTTAAATAAAATGTACAGATTTATGGTAGAGAACTTTATAGAGAAAACAGAGCCTTCTCTCAATACTTTAGAACTCTTGAAATTAAGTCCTTATATTGGTAGTCAATTAAAGGAAGTATTACCAAACCCATTCAATGATATGATAACGGAGGCTGATACGGGAAAAGAAAATTAATACGAAAAGCATTAGAGGGAAAAGAAGTTTCTCCCTCTATTGGTTTACGTGTTTTATTATACTCTTATTGTAAAATATTTAGTATAAATCCCAATGATGCAAGGCATACCCCAATAAAAGACATGTTAGAAATGATATCAATACACACAACAGTAGAAGAAATGAAATCGGATGAAATGGAGAAAATGAGAAAAACAATGGAGAGATAAGTTTTGACAGATGCATATGAGTCTACTACCAATCTTGGTAAGGCATTAGGTCTTATAGAGGCTCAAACACAAGGAGTTGCTACTGCTTTTGGAGATGCTGCTGAAAGTAGTAAGGTTTGGAATATTGCATCAAGATTATTATCCGGTTCAGGTTTATGGAAATTACAAAATAAAATTAGAGCGATAGGTAACGTAGTTTTTTTGTATAATAAAAATCTAAGTGGTCAGGCAGAAGCCCAACGTAAAGCGTTGGATGCTCAAGCAGATATGGGTAAAACTCTACAAAGTTTGGCTAGTGATTTACAAGATGCAGAAAACTTTTCGGGTGGTTTATATGAACAACTTTTGGCTTTTGAAAATTTAAAGAATCCTTTGGGTGGAGTATTAAATGAAATCAATGCTCAAGAAAAGGCAACTAAAAAATTACAAATGGCTCAAGAGGATTTAAATCAAGTTATGTTAAAAAGAGCCGACTTGGAAGAACTTGGAAGGGTTGGCTCATTTTTAAAAGATAGAGGATTAGGTAAAGATGTAAATATGTTCAAAAAAATATTTAGTATGGATGCTGCTGCTAGTTTAGCAGGTGGTACTAAAGATAAATTTAGAGCATTAGGAAGTAAAGTTCTTGGAGTATTTTCTATGGTAAAACCTTCTAATTTAATAGGGGCTTTTAAAAATATAGGAACGGGTAAATTTTCTCAATTAATTGGTATAAGTCTACTTGGATTTTCAGCATTATTGGGTTTTGCTGCTATTGGAACTATTTTGTTTGGGCTTCTTTATCGTAGTTGGCCTACAATTCAAAAGGCGTTAGAAACTGCTGCACCTCAATTTAGAGCCGCACTTGATAATGTAATAAATATTCTAACAGGTTTATTTGTTTTCTTTAAAGCATTATTTCAAGGTAAATTCAAAAAAGCATTCGTAGAAGGTTTAATTCCTGTTTTAACCAATTTCTTAGGATTATTAAAGAATATATTATTAGGAGTTGGTAAAATAATACTTAATTTATTATATGCAGGAGTTAGAGCACTCTTTAATAACACACTTGGTAAATTCTCTTTCATACCAAAAATGGCTAGAGGTGGAATATCTAGTGGTGGTATGACTTTAGTTGGAGAAAATGGACCTGAATTAGTTACTTTACCGTCAGGAGCAAGAGTACATTCAAATCAAGCATCAAGAGGTATGGGAGGCAATGTCATTAATGTACATGTTAATGGTAGAGTTGGTGCTAGTGATGCAGAAATAAAAGATATTGCAAATAAAGTTGCAAGAGAAATAAACTTACGCATGAACAGAACAGGGGCATCGGCAGGTAGGTTTTAATGAGTGGCGAAAATTTTAGTGAGTTTAGAGTATTTTTAGAATTACAAAGACGTAATGAAATAGATGGTTCTTCTGCTCAAGTAAATAGAATACCTTTGTTTGTTTCAGAGATTGGTGTAAGCACTAATAAAACTGTAATGAATATGGGTGTTCCCTTTGTTGGTATGGTAAGAGGTGAATCGCTTAAACTAGCATTCGATGTTGGTATGTCAGAAAAAACAATCAACATATCAGGCACACTTTTAGGACAAAGTATTGCTAAAGACAAAGGTGGTGGCAATCTTAAACAAGTAAATCTAACTTCGTTTGAAATGGCTCAATTGATTCATTCCTATACAGATGCTTCTACATTACAAGATGACCAAAATATTGCTAAGATAGTTTTCTTGATTCCAAGTCGTGCTAATCACAATTTTGAATATCATACAGGTGTCACTGAAAATACCGATATAAATGATTTACCACTAATTCCTTTTTCTTGGAAAAATAGATTATATGATAATGATTTTGCAGTAGGTGTTGGAGATGGTAAAGCACATTTTACACCTTATTCTGATAACACTAGTGCTACTGTTGGTATGACAGGTTTTATTCGTAGTTTCTCTACACAGATAAATGCACAGGATTTTCCTGCAATAGCATTTAGTTTAGATTTTGAAGAGGCGTTAGTTATAGGAGACAATCCATTCGATTGAGGTGTTACTATGGTTAATGCTTATTCGGGTGAAGCCTACAGATTAGTTTTTCCTATTCTGTCTAATGGTTATTTATTATTAAATTATGATGAAACTGTTACACAAATAGAAGGAACTACTGCTACTGTAGGAGGCTCAGGAGATGATACAAATACACCTACTACTGATACAACAACTACTACAAGAGAAAGACAAATATGGGGTCATAAAGATTCATTTACATTAGAAGCAATTGTTACTCCGTATGATGTTAATGGACTTGCTAATAGAGCATCAGGACATGGTGTATTAGATTCAACTAAAACTCCTCCATTTCCTAATGAGTCTTTAAGTAACCGAAGTACTACATATGAAAGCGTTAGTGTATTACATGATAGTAATTATACAACACAAAAGATGATGTTATTCTATAATACTAATTTAAAATTCTATTTACAAAATACAACTGAAAGTTCATACAACCAACCTGCTGAATATAAATTGGTTGCAGAAATGACTAGTGGTGGAGTGACTAAAACTATATCTTCTGATGTTGTTATTAGTGCTACAAGTACTTTACATAATTACTATGATGCAGATGGATATTACACTGGAAATAGTACTAGTTTTAAGAAATTGTCTAGTAATGCAACTAATGGTACTGGTGGACAGGCTGCCGCTAGAATAGAAATTCAAACAGGAGAAGCAGATGGATTAGTGGGTAAAGGTACAAAAATATATGATGCTAATTTAAATTTAATTGGAGAAACAAATGATGTAAATAGTAATGTAAGCCGTGATAGAATCACTCTAAAGGCAGATAGATTAACTACGACTACGAGTACTGTATATGTTCCTCAACTTAAAGAAGCAATGTATTTAGAACAGACGTATAAGTTTTCATTAGTATATCTAAAACAAGGTGTTGTTGAATTATATGTTGATAATGGATTAGTAAAGAGAGAAGTATTTAGTATGGAAACTTTACAATTAGATGCAAGTGATTGTCAAATTGGTAGAGGCACATCAAATCAAGAACAATTTTATGGGGAACTATTTGAAATAAGTATGCATACAAGTAAAAAACCTTGTCCAACTTACAAGACATTAACCCCTAATTACAATAATATTCTTTTCTATTATGCATTTGGGGTCTAAATATGGCAGGTAAAATCACATATCCAGTTAACGCAGGAATATTAGATTCTGCGGTAGTTAGTGATTATGATGATAGACTTACCGAGTTTAACAATAATAGAGCCTTTAGTAATGTATCTGTTAATCCTGTATTAAAAACAGTAGATATCAATGAGGAAAATTCTGCTTCTGCTGCTGCCTTTGTTAATTCTGCTATCTTTACAGAAATAAGAAAGAGTTCTCATACAGGAAGTATTTCTAATGATGCAGTTTCTAGAATAGGTAATAGAATACTACCTGTTGATAGTAGTCCTAGTAGTAGTGACTTAGCAGTATATGCTACTAATAAAGAAGAGACTCATGGGTTTAAAGTTAAATTGTATGATAGTTCTGTTAGTTCATCTACAACAAATAGACAATTTAAATTTTCTACAACTGATTATCCTAGTTCTGATTTTGTTGGAATAGATATAGATAATTACGATTACTTTATTTTAATTAATCCTGATATTGTAAGTGTAGGAACAGATAGTGTTAGACCGCACTTTGCAAAGATTACAGGTATTGTAGGTTTTGATGTATTTGGAGATGGATTAGAGTTTAGCCCTAGTTATCCTACAGGTGTTCCTAATGGTGCTAAAGTTGAGATATTCAAAGGGCCAGCGAAAACAGATACAGATGTTGTAGCAGTAAGTTATGGATTAAGAGGAGATGCTGATGCTAGTACACCTAAATATGATGTATTCAATATAGCAAGTAGACCTACTTTCTATTTCTATAATGATAGATTAGATGAAGATGACCAATTAGATTATACAACAAAATATACTGTAACTGTATTACGTTGGTGGAATTATGGAACAACTATTACAGGAACGACAGTGTATGCTCATTCTCAATTTGACGAAGGTTTAGAAAATCAATCACAAAAATCTATGATAGTTTCCTCTAGTGATTATGATAAATTAACAGAAGGTATGTCTTTATTCGATACTAATGGAGTTTATTTAGGTAACATAGAAGGTTTGTTTATTAGTGACCCAACGGGTTCTGCTACCTATCGTTTGTATTTGGATTATGCTAGAGTTGCTATATCTGCTGCTTCTAATGTTACATTAAAAATAGGTAAAACAATTCAAAATATTGTATTTAGAACAGAGTCTAAGTTTGGAGATACTATTCAGAATATAGGTAAACATAGATTAGATGCAGTGCTTGTAGATGCAAATAGAGATTTAGATGATGCAGGTAAACAATATAATTTTGCAGTGGAAGATACAGGTGTTTTAGTAAATGGTGCGTTAAATGCAGATGCAGGAGTAAATATTACTGTAGATACTGTAGATGCAACTACTAAATTTGCAATAGGTGATACAGTATATGATGATGCTGATGCAGTTGTAGGGGTTATTAGTGCTATTACTTCTACACAAATAACATTACTAGCAAACAATGTAGTGGCATTAGCAAACAATGAAAATCTCAAAAGACATGTTCCTGATTTTAATCCTATTAGATGGCATAAAGCATTTCCTAGAATGCATAGACAGGCTGCTAATCTTCTAGTTGTAAGTAGTGCCGTAGATGGTGGAATGACAGGTGCAAGTAAATATTTAACATTTGAAAAATCTGAATTAAAGAATGATAAAATACCTGTAGTACAAGGTTCTAATCTAAATAATCCTAAGAATAAAATGACTAAAATAGCACAAGTAACTTATTTAGATAACAGTGGTGTTGGACATAAGAAAATAAAAGAAAATGAAATTCTAAAAATGCGTAAGACTACCTTTACTGATAATCTAGGGTTTAAACAAATACAAGGAAGAACTACTATAGTTAGCAATGTATTTAGAATAATGGATTTAGATAGTAATTATGATTTAAAAAGTATTCTCGCAGAAAATTCTATTGTTAAAATCAAAGGATATTATTACGTTGTTGATACTGTCGCTACGAAAGTTAGAGACTCAGCAGGAGATTATCAACAATTTACTATAAAGGCCAAAAGAGAAGAAGGTGCTAACACATGGACAGTTAGTTCTACTCCTGAAGCGGCAGCAGGAAATAACCATCCAATTTCTGTTGCCGGATATACACATGTTCTAAATGTTAAATTTGAGGCTGATACAGAATATGATATTAATCAAAGTAGATTAACATTGAATGGTAGAACCATAGATAAAGAAGATGCTAAATTATATAATGCAAGATGTACATTTAAAACATTCAATGCCCATGAAAATAAAATTGATTATATTGACAAGGTACATAAGGTAATAAAATTGCAAAATGAAGATACTAAGTTTTACCAAAGTACAGGTAGAAGATTAAACTATTATAATGGAGGATATGCCATACATGAAGAAGTATTTAGTGGTGTAATAGAAGATATACAAACTATGACTGAGAATGGTGTAAATGCTATTACAGTTACAGGTAGAGATGATGTATCTAAGTTCTTATCTAAAACAATTAACAGAAATTTAGTTTCTAGTGATGACTTAGTAATGAGTACTATGTCACCTTATACAGGAACAGTTGAGGCGTTTAAGAACGGAAGCGGTACAAGTCTAACTGGTAATAGTAGTAATATGTTGGTAGGTAAAGTTGTAAAATTAAATGCTACAGGTGGAGTTGTTAATAAATATGAAATTATAGTAAATCAAGCCGGAGAACTATTAGGAGAAGTTGTTAGTATTGATGGAACAGATATTACTTTGGCTCATACTATTTGTGAAACACCCACTACATCAACTACTGCAATAAAACATTATGACCCCTTTGTAGATAATACTCGTTTAATATCATTCAAATCATTACAGTCTAATTCTGCTCATACTGATACAATTAATGATTTTGCTTCTTTTAGTGAGAAAGGATTAATATTCGATAAGGCAATTAAATTAGATGGGAGAGTTCCTAGTCACACTATTGTTGATGTACAAGGTTCTTCTAATACAGGAGACAACTTCGATGACAAGACATTAGGCTATGATGTTAGTTCGATAAGAAGTGCTTCAACTAATGATGCTGCTCATGCCTTTTTTATTGGAAACGAAGATGGTATAGTTAATGAAATAACAAACTATAATTCTTTAAATTCAGAATCTTTTGCCGTAGTGGAAGTAGATGAAAAGAGTGAATCTGAAACAGTAATATCTATTGCTCCTAAAATGCCTATTGTATTAGGAAGAATAGATACAAATACATCTGATACTAGAGGTAATACTCATATCTATATGGTAAATAATAATATTAATACGGGAGGATATATACATCGCTTACCTGATACCTTTGACGGAATATATCATCCAAAAGAAACAATTAGATATTGGGATTTACAGACTTTTGAAGCAGGTACTTTAACAAGGACATCTGATACCATTTATAGTGAAGGAATCAAACCACAAAAAATACAAGGTTATGCAGTAGGATATGGTACAACAGTTACAGGTACGGTTACTGACCCTGCTATAACAGCAGATAACAAACCTATACTCGGTAGTAATACTATTAAGAATTATACACAAAGAACAGCCTTCTATGGAAATCATGACCTAATAGAATCATATCAATATAACCAGTCACATGGTAGTAGTGGTAATACAGTAAAAGAGTATGATATTATGTATGGTGTGTTTGAACAAATAGACCCTAGAACTATTCCATATGAACTAATGGCCGTAGGTGATATATACCCATTGTCTAAATTAAGATGGAATAATTTAGGGTTTCACACACTTAGTTATGACCAATTTGCTATTTTATTAGAATCTACTCCATCTGTTACAAGTTCAACAAATCATCAATTATATGATGGTACAACTAAACAAACTGTAAAAACAGAAAATATGTTTGAAACAGGACAAATACAAAGTGCAACACAGACTACAAATCAACTTAGAAGATGGGGTGTTATTAAATTAGTAGAAGCAACTTTTGATTGGCACTTTAATCCTATAGATTTTGAGTCTTTGAAACCTTCTGAACAAATACCAACAATACCTTATTTTGATTATGTAATGTTTGATACCCCAACCGCAGATACAGGTACAATAGAACTACAAGGTGATGGTCAAATGTTAAATGAAAGTGTAACTGAAAGTGATGGAGATGTATTTTATGATGAACATTTTATAGGTGCATATCCTTCTACAGGAGAAAACGTGGCTAGTGGATATGCCGTTGTTACTAACACTAGTGGAATAGTTATTCCTACTGAGTCAAATGGGTTAATTAGTAAAATTGTTGGTACAGGAAGTGCTAGATTTAAAACTAATGCTGCATTTGATAATGCGGGAAGCGGTTTTACTTATGGTAATACATCAGGAAAAGATTTGTTACGATTTGATGGTAATTCTGCGGTAGAAGGAGTAGAAAGATTCAGAATACATAGAACAATTGATTATATGATTGATAATTTAGATACTACTACTGATGCTAATTTCTTAACAGACAGAAGAGATGCATTAAAAAATATAAGATGGACAGATGTTTTCTTTACTCGAAGAAATAGTTTTAGTAGTGGAGGTAATTTTAAACTTGGTGATATACGAACTAGCACTGTAAATGATTATGACCCACCTAATGTAATTCTTCCTATTATTGTAGAAGAAAAAATAAATACAGGAAATAATGAAGACCGAATATTTAGTCCATTTGTACACGGAACTAATTGGGGTTCAGGAACAAGACATTTTCATCATATGTCAAGAGTCATTGCAGCATTAGTTGAAAGGTATAAAAGTGATAATACATATTTTAATGTCTTAGATAAATATGGTATGGGATTAACTGATACTAATTCTGATGCCTTTGCTCATCCCTATACTAACTGTATTGGTGTATTCAAGGATATTAGGTTAGCAGAACCTTCTAACACTAATATGACTTTAGATAAACTAACAATATCAAGTACACCCCTAGCATTAGATACAGATACACATTATACTGAATATTTGTCGGGTACGTCTGTTCTTGGCAATGACTTAGACCAACATACTAGAACTTCATTTATTCAATCATATCCTTCTAGTAAAACATTATCTATGATTGGTACAAGAACTGATGGAGATTTCTTTGAAGTTAAAAAACCAATCTCTACATCTAATAATATACATGCAGATACTCATGCAGCAATGCCCACTGCTAATGCAGATGGTATTGTTTGTTCTGCTCAAATGTTAGTTAAACCTATTTTCAATTTAACACATGGTAGTGGTGGGGTTACTGTATCTAATGCTCAACTAACCTTTGTATTAAATTCAGAAACACAACATGCTTGGTTAAGTTTTATACCTGATTTAACAGGATATTATATGGTATCAGAATCTCTTACCGATGTTTCATTATCTGCTAGTGCAGTAGCAGGAAGTTTAAGAAAAGACCCTGATAGTGCTTATCCTGCTGACATTCACAAAATAATAAGTCACACTGTTTCTACATTACCTACTACGACCAACATTGAAACACATACTATTACAGTAGATGCTAATTTAACAATAGATAGCAATAATAAAAAATATAGATTAATGAGAATTTCAGAAACCACCTTTGATGGTCATGAAGATAAAATAGAGTTCAATGTAATGAAGCCACAGGAAGTAGCATTTAATTGGAAAAAGGGAGGACAAGATGATGATAATCTAGAATACCAAGAATCTGTATATGAAATGCATTTACTGTTAGACATAGACAATGCCTCAACATTTATTGAAAGAAGAACTAATACTGCTATAGATGACCATTTTACTGATGGTGAAACGATAGAAACATATATCACTGATGGAAATAATTCACAAAGAAAAACATTAACAATCGCTACTACTAGAAAGAAAGGTAGTTCTGATTCTAAAACAACCGCAGGATTAGTAATGTCATTTAGTGGTTCTCTTACAGGTAATGGTGTTGTATCTTTTGGAGAGATATTTGATGTAAAACTAGGACAAAGACCAAAAATAAAAAATATAAAACATTGTCATATAGGTAGTTCGTATAGAATAGGAAGTAATATAGAAAAAGAAGTAGAAAATATTGTGAAAGATGTAGGATTAATATATGATAACTCTAAGAGTTTTTCAGAATTTACAGGAAATGTTGTTAACAGTGTAAATAGTTTAACTATTACATGTCTTGAAACTGTTACAAATATAACTGCCGGAGATATATTATATTCAAAGGATGGACATTTAATAGGTAAGGTTGCCTCTACAAGTGGTGCTACTGTAGTTATTGATACTCAATTATATTATACACCAACCCAGTATGACGAATTAATTAGAATAAATAAAAGAACATTTATTTCATCTTTAAACTTAGAAGATATAGATGTATTTACTGCTCTTAATACATTAGTAAATAAGAAAGGACTTGATTATACATTGAAAGGTAAAAAGATTATTACAAGAAACTTAGATGATATTAGTAGTCTAAGAAAGTATTCAGTTGGATATCTAGAGGCTAATAGATTAATTAGTGTGGAAAGTAATACCTCTCTGTTTGATAAAGCAAACAAGGTTATAGTTATTGGAGATAAAATAAGAACAGAAATAACTAGCCCTGTAAAAGGAACTGATAAGGTAATTAGAATAGTAGATTCTTCTATTAAAGATATAACTGAAGCAAATCAGATTGCACAAGAAACATTGAATGTACATAATGGTGAAAGTAGAAAAATCACTTTAACATTAGATAAAAAAGGATTAGAATTATTAGAAGCAGGTGATATATTAACTTTGAATTTCCCACAACATAATATTCCTAAAGCAGATTATCAAGTGTTTGAAATTGAAAATGTATTAGCAGGTGTAATGAAAATAACAGTTGGAACGTTTGATAAAACAATTGCAGAAAGACTTAGTGAGATATCATTAGAACAGAAGAAATCAAACATCAGTTTAATGAAAAAAGATGCACTAATTGTTAGTGCAGGTTTAGCATTATTTGATTCTATTAATATCAATTTTATTGATGTAAGTTATGACATTACTAGTACAGTTGTAGAAAATCCAAACTTAGGATTTGATGACGTAGTTGGGTTTACTGAGACCGTAAACTTTGATACACAAACTACCCTCAAGACGAGTTATGATGATGAGATAATTCGGAGAGCAAAAAAATATACGGACATGATGGAGGAGTAAAAATGATAGTAAATGCAGGAAAAGATGAGATAGCAGTAAGTTATGTTGCAGTGAATTATAGAACAATAAAAGTGGGAACAGGCGGAGATGATACTGCTGCATCTCAAACAAAGTTAGACTCTATTATAACACAAACTAATGGTAGTGAATTAACTAAGACTGTTATACCATCGGTAATAGGTTCGCAACTAACATGGACAGTAAGTTTTACAGGAACAGAATTAGGAACACAAGGAGTTGCAGAACTAGGTATATTCCATTCTACATCGGATAAACTCTTGAGCCGAGTTACATTCGCAAATACCGGAGTCGTGCCGTCTACAGATACGGTTACATTTCAAATAACATTGGAGGTGAACTAATATGACACAAAATAATCCTGATTTTCTAAGTACAATGAGTACGAATCCTAATGTTAGACTAGCAGATGGAGAAGATAATATTCACAGTTTAATCTTTGCTCAAATGAATATTGCTACTTCTGATAATAGAGTTATAGATGGATTTAACATTACTCAAGATACAAGTGGAACATATACTACCTATGAAGTTAGTTCAGGTGCAATATTTAGAGATGGTTTATTAAAATCTATTGCTGCTACATCTACCGATTTAACTGTTACAATTGGCTCAAAATCTTTTGATTGGTATGGTGTATTAGTAATCAACAGTTCAGATGCATTTGCTATTAGAACAGGAGCATCTAGTGGTTCTTCTGCAAAAGTTTCTACATTATCTGCCGGAGATATACCAATAGCAGTTATCAAATTCGCTAGTGGACAATTAGGAGTAGAGAATCAAATACAATATTTGGCTTATGGACAAACTGTTAGAGAACTTTCTATTGTAAATGAAGCAGGTGGTGTTCCTTCAGAAACATTAAGAATAAATAAAACGGGTACAATATCTAAAATTTCATCAGGAAGTGTTGCAGGAACATTAACATTACCCGATGCTACAGGAACTATTGCTCTAACAAGTCAAGCATATGTTCACCCTAACCATAGTGGTGATGTAACTTCTAGTGCAGATGGTGCTACAACTATTGCTAATGATGCCGTTACTTATGCTAAAATGCAGAATGTATCTGCTACTAATAGAATATTAGGAAGAGATTCTTCGGGAGCAGGAAATGTAGAAGAAATTACACCTGCTAATTTGCGTACCATGATTAATGTTGAAGATGGAGCAACTGCTGACCAAACAGATGCACAAATAGAAACTGCATATAATAATCAAGTTGCAGCAGTTAGTTCACAAGAAAGAACAGATGGAACTGTAACTGCCATTAGAAGATTTACTCCTGCTGACATTCATAGTATGATTGATACACATGGTTCAGATACTAATACAGATGTAGATGTTTCAATTGCTAATCTAAAAACCAAATTAAACAGTGATTTCGGTGGAAACTTTACGATAGGTAATCAAAGTGATGATACTGCAATAATTAGTGGTCATCTAACTGTTGGTGGTAATTTAACAATTCAAGGTAGTACAACTACTATTAACACTGAAACAGTTGCCTTACAAGATAATATTATTTTATTAAATAGTAATTCTGCTAATACTCCTAGTGAAAATGCAGGACTAGAAGTGGAACGTGGTAATTCTGCGAATGTAAAATTAAGATGGAACGAATCTACAGATAGGTGGCAATTTACAAATGATGGTTCTGCTTATTTTAATTTACCAACTACCGCAGAATTAGCAAACCCATATACTCACCCCAATAGTGTTGTTGCTAATTTAGACCTTAGTGGAGCAGAAGTATTAGATACATTAGTGACTAATGCTACTGGTCATATTACTGCTATGACAAAGAGAACATTAACTAAGGGAGATTTAGGATTAGGTAATGTCGAAAATACTGCTATCTCTAGTTTTACAGGTACAAGTAATATTGCAACTGTAGGAACTATAGGAACAGGAACATGGCAAGGCACTGCAATTGCAACCGCTTACATAGCAGATGATGCAATCACTTCGGCTAAATTAGCAGATGATGCAGTAGGTGCTGACCAATTAGCATCTAATGCAGTAGTTAATGCCAGTATTGCTTCTAACGCTGCTATTGCACAAAGTAAGATAGATGGTTTATCTACTTCTTTATCCGGTAAAGAACCTAGTCTTACAATTGGTCTTGGGTTAAATAGAAACAGTGCAACTCTATCTCTAGATATAAATTCTTTAACAAATGAAAATGCTATTCATAGAACTAATGATACTTTAGCCTTTTATGATGCTGATGGTAATACAACTAAACTAAGAAAGGTAACACTAGAAAACATACTAAATAAATTAACTTCTGCTGATATTCCTGCTGATGCTATTACAGGAGCAAAAATTGCTGACGATGCAGTTGCAGCAGAACACATAGCAAGTAATGCTATTGTAAACGCTTCTGTAGCAAGTGATGCAGCAATTACTGCTGATAAATTAGCAGATGAAAGCGGTACTAATTCTTCTACAAAAAAGATATTTACATATGGTGAACAACAAAAACTTGCAGGTATTGCTGCAAATGCAAACAATTTCTCTTTAACAAGTAGTTCAGTTACCAATGCTCATCTAGCAGGAAGTATTGCAAATGCTAAATTATCTAACTCTTCTGTTACAGTTAACAGTAATGCAGTAGCATTAGGAGCAAGTATTACATTAGATACAGATGATATTGGTGAAGGTAGTAGTAATAAATACTATACTGATGAAAGAGTAGATGACAGAGTTAATGCTTTAATTACAGCAGGAGAAGGAATAGATACTTCATATGATGATAGTTCTAATGCTTTGACCATATCAACTGAAGATGCAACGAGTTC